>Ga0074197_1000104_pt1 | contig 135907 bp, 152 predicted proteins | sample EPASupsiteSAE305_FD_64526 | JGI IMG/M metagenome (GOLD analysis project Ga0074197, IMG submission 64526) | Bioremediated contaminated groundwater microbial communities from EPA Superfund site, New Mexico - SAE3-05 reassembly with SPADES | ecosystem: Environmental > Aquatic > Deep subsurface >... | reverse complement strand
CGAGATGATCATGCCCGGCGACCACGCCGAGATGACCGTCGACCTGATATCCGCCATCGCCATGGAAAAGGGTCTGCGCTTCGCTATCCGCGAAGGCGGCCACACCGTGGGCTCGGGCGTAGTCTCGGAGATAATCGAATAATATGGCTGAAAATAAAAACGACGTAAAAGCCGCCGGTCAGCAGCGCATCAGGATCCGCCTGAACGCCTACGACTACAGGCTCATCGACCAGTCCACCGCCAAGATCATCGACACGGCCAAGCGGACCGGCGCCCTCATAGCGGGCCCCGTGCTGCTCCCGACGAGGATCCGCAAGTACACCGTGAACCGCTCGGTTCACGTGGACAAAAAGTCCCGCGAGCAGTTCGAGATGCGCATCCACAAGCGCCTCATCGAGCTGATCAGCCCGACCCAGAAAACGGTGGACGAGCTGATGAAGCTCGACCTCCCCAGCGGCGTTGAAGTAGAGATCAAACTCTAACCCAACGCAGCTCTCGGTAAGCTTGCTTTTGCCAACCCTGGCGGTGCCTAACGGCCCCGCCAGGGTTTTCTTTTTATCAGCCTTCATATATAGGCAGATAACTACTAATACATGCAGTAGGTAACGTCTAGTAGCGAATTGATAATTCAATAATGCAAATTAATGATAAGTGCTTAAAATGATAATACAGAAGGCTGAATTGATAAATGGCCAAGAAAATGATGTTAATTATGTATTGAGCCTAAAAAGATAGTATGGTAATATGTATTATCATATTCGGCGCAAGATGATAATACTACTATTTGAATTAACAATTAAGGAGTATCTATGTTTAAAGCCGGAATCCACAAGCAGCAATACGAATACAAAAGTTTTAGTCCTTCACTAATCAATCAACCCTATGAATGGAAGGACAAGCGGATCACTCTCCAGGTTGAAGAGGCGATGCGCTATTTGGGCGAATTAAACGCGTATTCGATGCTTGTCCCGGATGTGGATTTTTTCATCAAGATGCATGCTATCAAGGAAGCCACAACTTCGAGCCGGATAGAAGGAACGCGGACGAATATTGATGAGGTGGTCCTGCCGGAAAATGAGGTGATCCCTGAGCGCAGGGATGACTGGGAAGAGGTTCATAATTATATAAAAGCTATGAATTTCGCCATTGATGAGCTTCATCGCCTGCCTCTATCCATGCGGTTGACCAGGGAGGCGCATCGCGTGCTGCTTTCCGGCGTGCGTGGGAAGCATAAGTTTCCCGGGGAAGTGCGGCATAGTCAAAACTGGATCGGGGGATCTGGCTTGAAGGACGCGTTCTTTATCCCGCCGCACCATGAGGAACTGCCGGAACTGCTTTCCGACCTTGAAAAGTTCTGGCATAACCGGGAGCTGAGCATCCCGAACCTGATCAAGATGGCGATCAGTCATTACCAATTTGAAACCATCCATCCGTTTTCAGATGGTAACGGGAGAATAGGCCGGCTATTAATAACCCTGCAATTGGTGGATCTGAAGATCCTGGAAAAACCCGTCCTGTACCTATCGGACTTCTTTGAGAAGAACAAGGGGTCCTATTATGATTCTCTTACCATGGTCCGCGCGTCCGACGATATTGAACAATGGCTCAGGTTCTTTTTGAACGGAGTTGTTGTCACGGCCACAAATGCCAGGGAAACCCTTCAATCAATAGTCCTCATGAGGAAAGGGTATGAGGAAAAGATACTGTCTTTAGGACGAAGAGCTAAACAGGCACAGAAGCTGCTGTTATATCTGTTCTCGTCTCCGCGCACCTCCGTAGTGGATGCGGCGAAATATCTGGGTGTTGGGTTCCCGGCCGCCTCAAGGATAATCTCCGACTTCGAAAGGATCGGCATCCTGAAAGAGACTACGGGCCATTCCAGGAACAGGATATTTGAAATGGGGGAATACCTGTCGTTGTTCCGGTAGAGGATTGCCGGTAAGGCCATGTTGCGCGGTGGGACAAAGTGCGGCTGCTGAGGCCCTTGAGTTGGGAAGATAGGAGGCAGCCTCCCCTGTTCCCGCTGAAGCTCGACCTCCCCAGCGGCGTGGAAGTTGAGATAAAGCTCTAACTCCCCGCAGCTCTCGGTAAGCTTGCTTTTGCCAACCCTGGCGGTGCCCAAAAGGTGCCGCCAGGGTTTTTCCATTTAGATGTACAAAAAATGTACCCTAAGGAAAGTAGGTTGAATTTGGGGCATTTGCTAGAATGTAAAAGTTGGGGCGGGTTTAGTTTTATATATTAATTTCTAAAAAATCAGGAGTTTTAAATGATAGATGACATTTTGTTGGACTATATAAAGTCTGGGAATGCATGTCTTTTGATTGGTTCTGGGCCATCAATTCAGATGGGATATCCAACTTGGCAAGAACTAGCAAGAAAAGCCTTGTCGACAACTAAACAAGAAGCGGAGGGGAAAGACTTTGGTGTTATGGAAGATGCTATTGGTAGGGGGGATTACCCACGCGTTTTTGAGGAGGCAAAGCGTTTGCTTGGTGCTAGGCGATTATTGAAGTGTCTTGGGGAGGCAATGTGTCCAAAGAGAGATGGTGAGATTTACAGACTTTTAGCGCAATGGCCGATACCTATATATTTAACAACTAATTATGATGATGAAATTCAGCGGCAACTAGCAAAGACTGGTGAAAGCTATATTCCATTTAATAACTCTGAAGACCACTTAAGTCATTTGCTGCCAGACTTTTCTGGTGGGATATTTAAGTTGCACGGTGATTTAAAGACTGAGCAAGGTTTAATTCTAACTACGAGTGATTACAAGGATATTCATTTTGGAGATACTTGGGACTATTGGCGAGTAAAGATGACTTCAATTTGTCAGACTATGCCAATTATCATAGTCGGGCACTCATTGACAGATCCCAATATTAGGCACGTGTTGGAGGTTGCGCAGAAGGGCGCAGGTGCAGTACGGCCCGTGTGCTGGATAGCCCCAGATGTTTCTATTGAACAACGGCGAGAGTATTTGGATAAATATCGCATTCGCGTTATTACGTATAGCAATAGAGATGGGGGGCATCGAAATCTGTTAGCTTTGATTAAAACACTGTCACAGTTTGTTCCTCCGCGGATAAGTATTGCCGCCCCATCAGGGTTAATCAGAACGATTAAAGAAAATTCAGTTAGAGAAGTCGCGGCCCCTGGATTCTTTGTGTTTAACAAAATGCTAGGTACTGAGGATTATGATAAAAAGCGTGAAGAAATTCTGTTCGCTATTATCCAATCTGTAGCGCCGCTCTTTGTCGATAAGGAATTCACTATTAAGCAGGCTTTTGAGTCCGCTGGATGGCCATCGGACAACATGATGACAGATGAATTGCAAAATGAACTTCTGCATAAATTAACGGATAAGGGGATTATTGAGTCAACCGCTAAGGGGCGATGTAAATTCGTTGAAAAAGCCATTCGGGAAAACCATGCCACACAAGATGAGTTTGGACATCTTAAGAAACGATTTATTATTTCTGTGGATTTGCGAATACGGCGTGACTTCCCTGATATTGGGGAGTTGTCATTAAAAATGGCGGAGGATATAGAGGCTTCACTAGCTCTGTATTTTCGTGAGGGGGGGTTAAGCCTTTCAACAAAACTATTTGATACACGTGGGTGTGCGGCCCCAATGTCACAGTCGGTGGCTAAACACATAAATGATAGATGTTCTGTTTATAAGGATGCCCTTAGCCGGCAAGCATTCTCTTCTGTCTCGCTCTCTCTGTTTACGCAACCCGAGTTGATAGAGAAAGAATACCTGGGGCGTGTTTCTCAAGGGTATTTTGCATTTCATGCACTTGGGGTGTTTGGTGACGTAGCCGTTGAGAGATTAAAGCATGGCAGAGAGGCTGTCTGGCTTGTCGATTCTAGCGTCTTAATCCCATTGGTTGCCAAGTCTGCTCCGACAAATACAACATTCTGCCGATGCTTTCAGACATTAAAAAGAAATCAAATCAGAGCATTTACGACAGTAAAGCTATTCGTTGAGGCTTGGAATCATTTCTATTTTGCCAAAAGATTGATTGAGGATAAGGGGGCATGTTCGCCAGAGTTATTGCTTGCTGCAAAAGGATCAGCGCCATATCAAAAGAGCAATCAATTCCTTGAGGGGTTTATCGGATGGCAAGCGGAAGGAAACCCCTGTGACTGGGATAGGTATCTGCTCGCAATATTTGGCGAGGTAGTTATTACCCATGACTCATTTGTGCGTGTCTTAGCGGCACTAGGTGTGGAAGTTGTGGATTTAAAGTCATGGCCCGGATTTAATAATGCGGATTACTCTATTCGAGAAGAGTATGTCGGGAAAATTGTGAGCCATATGCACAAGGTTGGGATGAGTGCAAATCTGCCTGAAAATGGGGAGGAGAAGAGTTCTCCCACTGAATGGGAAACACGCAAGGCAGACCCGGAGGCAGAGGCATTAGTAATTGTGGCAAATGAGCGGAATGGGAAATTTCACATCTTATCTGCAGATGCTGTTAAATCTTCTTCCTGGTTTATTAGTCATACGGCTATATTAAATGCGTTGTTTCCTGTGGACGCTAGGGTTACTTGGCAGCCAGATGCATTCTTGAGTTTTGTTGCGACATTCTCAATGGTGAGTGACAAGAAGGCTGCGGCGATTTCGGCTTTCGAAACTGTGCTTTGGGGAATAGCGCAGTCGGGATTGAGTGTGGTTAGTGATAAAATGGTCGCGGGGGTGTTTGGCGGTGCAATTGATCAGGCAACAATCGGATTGTTGGATGAACGAAAGCTGTATGATAATACCTTAGCAAAGAAATATGGTGCACCACTCGATGAATTATTAAAGCAAGTAAAGCCCATACATATTCCAGACGTAGCTGTGCGCCTTGAAAATGAAATGTTTGTTGAACAGGGGAAGGCGCTTGAGCGAGCGGAAGCTCTTCGTGAAGCAGCGGAAAAGCGCGCGATGGCTGCAGAGGCAGAGCTTGGGAAACTTGCGAAGTTCAAAAACAAGCAACTACAGCGGGGCGCGAAGAAACGGAGAGGATAGTGATGGCTGGCATCGTGGACTCTTACGTGACTATTGATGCGTATGCAAAGCCTGCGGGCTCCCGTTAGGATTTCGTATTTGTAGTTGTGAGGGATGATCGCTCTAATTAAGGCGAAACTACTATGGCTAAACTCGGTCTTGATGGTAATCGGTGCCAGTCGATACTTGCGCATAGATGCAATTTCTCGGGTTGGGTGTTGTGTGTCGGTGCGGGGACATCTTTGCCAGCGTTCCCGAGTTGGAATGAGCTTACTGTCAATTTATTGCACTCAGTCTCTCCGAATATAAAAGTCGATATAGCCGATTTTAAAACTTATAGTCCAGACGCCTGCATCCAGGCTATTCACAATATTTCTAAACTAGACAGCAATGCCTTTGCGCGAAAATTGAGTGTAGCGTTGTATGGTAAGCTGCTTAAGAGTCTAACCACAGCACAATACAATCTGATTGTAAAAGCCTTGGTTGCAATATCACCGGAAAAACTATCCAAAGCAGAGTGGGAAGACTTTTGCTCCATAATTGAAGCGAAATATCCCGAACTGTCTGCATTGTTGATTGCGGATGTGATATGTGAAAGTGTTGATCGCAATCTCGCTCCGAACTCAATATTGTCGTTCAACGCGGAACCAATGTTGTTCTCCTTGTTGACAGCGAAACGATTCCGGCAGAGCAATAAGAAAATGTTTGCCAGGGTTACGAGTTCAATCTCATCCATTCGACCAAGACATATCCCATATATCCACTGTCACGGGTTGTTGCCAGTGCCGGGTGCCAAAAAGCTGAAGGGAACAACAAATCATGGAGCTATTGATAAACTGGTCTTTTCTGAGGCGGAATACTTGAATCTCGCAAACAGCAACTTCTCTTGGCAGGCAACTAAATTCTTAGAGGCATGTTCCTCTTCCTCGGTAGTGTTTGTCGGGGTGTCGTTGTCGGATCCGAATATGCGCCGTTGGCTGACTTGGGGACATCACAACCGCATTATGGAACTAGATTCCCAGAATCTAAAGCATTCGGAATCAACTAACCATTATTGGCTTACTGTAAAACCGCCTGAGCGTGGTGATAATCAACGCTATATGGAAGCCATGGTTGAACATTTGGGGGTTAGGATTATTTGGCTGGATAGCTGGAACGATACAGGGAAAGTTTTACGTAAAATGTTGGGATAAAGATAATATAGGAGGACAAAAGGGGCATGTCTTTGTTTTTGACCTTTTAGATAAGAATTGGGCAGGGGCAAGATTCAGTGTGGGGAATGAGGGGAACGGGGTCAGGTCTTGAATCTTGACATTTGAAATGGAGCCGCCGGGGAAGCCTTTACTTCTGTGCTGGAGGATGTGGGGTTGGGAATAGGATTGGACTATGGTGCTGTGCATCTCGTTCAAATGGCTGGGGGCCTTACCGTAGTTGGGGTGCCAGTTGTTTATGCCTGTAGGCTTTCTGGTGCCCCTCCAAATCTGACTCTTGCAAATCAGCCGGCCTTTGAAGTTATTAGTGATAGACTCGGGGCTAGTTGCTTTATCAGTGAAACATCTCTGGATATAAAGCATGAAGGTAAAATGCTGGCATATGAGGTAAGAATAAATGGACGTGAATTCAAGCCATTATTGCCTGAATGGATGAAATAGAAGGGGTATAGGGGACGCTGCTTCCTATCTTCCTAACTAACGCGAAACCGCCGGGGAAGCCCGGTGGTTTTGTTTCGTTAGACTAGATATGAAGCCGCAATGGGGTCAGGTCTTTACTTTTGACTTGGAGTAGCGAGCCTGTGAATCGCTAGAGGGCCGCCGGGGAGGCCCGGCGGTTTTGTTTTGGGGGGATAGGGGACGCTGATGACTATATGACTATTTTGAAGCTACGCGAAGCCGCCGGGGAGGCCCGACGGGCTTGTTTTGCTAGAATACTCATGTTGAGACACGTAAGTAAATGGGGTCAGGTCTTTACTTTTGATATTTTGAGGTGAGATTTGCCGGTGGGGATAGGGGACGCTGATTCCTAATTCCTAATTTGCGAAGCCGCCGGGACGGCCCGGCGGTTTTGTTTCGGTAGAATTGGGAGATGGACGGGTTCATGAATTTTAGGAACAGGCTGCTGGCGCTGGTCTTGGGGCGGGGGGAGTTGCGGACCAGCGACGAGATCTTCGCGGCGGCGCGCCGGCTGATGGCGGATCTGCGCGCCGCCGGTTTCGACGCTGCCGCGGAAGAGGTGCAGGAGGGTTTCTCCGGCCTGAACGGGCTTACCGACGGGTGGGCCTGCTTTCTGGAGCACCTGGAGAAGGCGGAAGGGCTACTGCCCGCCGGCATAGAGGATCTGCGCAGGGGAATGCGGGCGTTGATCCGCGCGGCGCGTTATGCCGTGTACCGGTAGGGGGGCGCCGGGGAAGCCCGGCGGTTTTATATAATCCAGTTCGGGCGGCAGGTGAGCCCGGCCCAAGGAGAGGATATGATCAAAAAAATTACACTGGCGCTGGCGGCTTCTTTTTTTGCGGCATGCGGGGCTCGCTCCGGTACCGAAGCGTCCATGCCTTCTCTTTCCGGGCTGGTCTCGCTGGAGAACGAGTTGGGCGTTGGGGTGCTGCGCAACTTCAAAGGGCGCGAGAGTCTGGTAAAAGATTTTCAGAGCCCTTCCTTCGGGGAATGGACCCTCATAGTGGTGCGCGGCGAGGCGGATAAAAAACTGCCGGAACTGGCGCTTTATTCCTGTGGGGGCGGCGCCGCCGGTCAGTCCCGGGTAATGACCATGGACCAGTACGCCGAAGGTCTTAAGAACGAGCCCGCGCCCAAGCCCGCCGCTAATATGCTGCCCGGGGAGAAATGCCCTACGGTGGAGGAGCGGCTGGCGGGAATGCGGGCCGACCTGAAAAAGCACCCCGCGCTGGTCTACCGGTATTGTAAAGAATACCCGGCGGCCCTGGCGGCCAAATAACGGAGAAGTCCCGGCAGAGCCTGCGGGTGAAACCGCAATGGGGTCAGGTCTTTACTTTTGACCTTTGAAGCGGAGCCGCCGGGAGTCAGGTTTGTTTTTGCGGGATGTGGCAGCCGGAAATTGGCGGGACAGGGGATATAGACATTGAGTTTCTACTGGAATATTTTCGGGCCTTTAAATCTCGGGCTGGATCTGGCTATCGTGGTCAGTTTTTTCCTGCTTGCCCGCATCAACCGCGGGTTGCAAAGCGGCAAAGGTTGGTGGACCATACTTCGCCAGGCGGCTCTTGGCGCCATATTGCTTTGGACCATGGCGGGGCTGTACGTGGGCGGCATAGTGGGCGTGGCGCTGATGGCGAGATGTTCCTGGACGCTGTTTACGGTGGCGCTGCCTTTGCTGCTGGCGTATTTTGCGGTCAGGCGGGTCAGGTACCTGCTGCTCGCGCCGGCTTTATTGCTGGTCGGCTTCAAATATTACGGGGAGGTCATTGAGCCCGGCTGGGTGGAAGTGGAGCGCGCCGTTATAGCCGTGGAAGGGCTTAAAGCCCCGCTGAAAGTCGCGCACATATCGGACCTGCAGACCGACGGGATCGGGCCGATGCATCAGGCCGTGCTAAGCGAGGTTAACGGCTATTCCCCGGACTTTATCTTCTTTACCGGGGATATCCTAAACCACGCGAGCATACAGCCTCAGATAAAAGGATATATGGGCGGCTTCAAGAGCCGGCGCGGTTCCTTCTTTGTGGGCGGGAATGTGGATGACCTGTTGAACCTGCCGGAATTCCTTGAGGGGACGGGTTTTGCTTTGTTGGATGACAGCTACAGGAAGGTCCGTCACGAAGCCGGGACTGTCGGGATAGCGGGCCTGGGCCTGGATAGTTTCGCTGACCGGCCTTTGCTAAAAAAACTCCTGAGCGATATGGGCAGGGCGGATCTAACGCTGCTGTTAAGCCATGTTCCGGACGCGTATCCTAACGCGGCTGAACTGGGCGTGGACGCCGTTTTTTCCGGGCACACGCATGGCGGGCAGGTCTGCCTGCCCTGGTTCGGCCCTGTCCTCACCATGAGTGGGGTTTCCCGCAAGATAGCGGCGGGAGGGATACACCGGGTCAAAGAAACTTACGTGATAGTGTCGCGCGGTCTTGGTCTGGAGGGGCATGTGTCCCCAAGGGTCAGGCTCTTCTGCCGGCCTAACCTGCTCCTTCTCGAAATAAGGCCAAAGAAGTAGCGCGCTTACTTTTAAGAGCGTAGCCGCCGGGGAAGCCCGGCGGTTTTGTTTTGTAGAATTTGAGGGATGAAAGAGGTAACGGAGATCAGGAAGACAGAGCTGCTGGACTGGTTTTATTATCTGGCGCCGGTGTGGCTGGCGCTGGAGGCTTTTGTCTGGCCGAATTTACGGGCGGGAGCGGTAGTGGGCGGCGGGCTGGCCGGGACCGTGGCCTTTTATGCGGTGGAAGGGGGCATAGGGGTGGCGCTGTGGTACAGGCTGCGCTACGCGGGGCTGGCCGCGCTGGCCGAGAACGTTATCTGCCTGATACTGGTGCTTAAGTTTATTCTATTTACCCCTTTGGATACGGCCCTGGCGCTGGCGGACGATGTGCCATTGGCGGCCGGGACGGCGGCCTCTTACGCGGCTGCTCTTCCCGGCGCGCTGATGTCCATGGCGCAGGTGGGGTTCAGACTAAAAAAACAGCTGTCTCATATGGGTTATGAAAAGCGTTGAGATAAATACCGAGCGGCTATTGCTGCGCACGGTCAGTGCCGGGGAGTGCGGTAAGCGGCTGGGGAATTACTTATGGAAAAACGCTATTGCCCGGATGGCTACGTGGCTCTGCTTAAAAAACTAGCGACCGGGAAATCGGTGCTGTGGCTGTTCCTCCTGACGATGGCGGTCTACTCTCTGATGTTATTCTGGTCCATGCCTCGGGTCTTGGCCGGAGCGCCGGAGATGCGCCTGTTCGACATGTCGCCTTCCGGCTACTCGTACTCCCAGGCGCTCTCTTTGCTGGACGCCCTTGGGAAGACCGGCAGGGCGGCGTATCTTTTCCCACAGCTTGCGCTTGATTTCATTTATCCGGGACTGTTCGCTGCCTGCTATTCCCTGATGCTGGTATGGCTCTTCTCCCGGAGATTCCCTCTTGCCTCCCCTGTCTTTCATCTGGCGCTGCTGCCCCTCTTGGCCGGACTTGCCGATTATGCCGAGAATGTACTAATTGTTCGCATGATAACCGGGTTCCCCGACATCTCACCTGGCCTTGTTTCTGCCGCCAGTGCGGCTACGGTCCTGAAAAGTATCCTTACTTCGATTTGCTTAACAGCTGTTCTCTGCGGATCATTGCTGCTGCTAAAAAAAAGAACCGTCCCACCTGATCAAGGAGGGGCAAGAGGCAGTGCATCCCGATAGCTGTCATAAACGCCGCACCTCCCCTCAAAAGATCGCTGCGATCCGCACTGGAAATAGCGCAAAAATTATCAAGACAATTCGGTACGGCAGTTATTATCATGGTCATATGCCGATAATGGGATACGTCGAAAGGATATGCAAAGCGGTGGATGAAGCGGAGCTGCGTTTGCCTGAGGGGTTAACGTTGGAGGAGGCGGCGCGGCTGGCGTATATGTCGCCATTCCACTTCCACAGGGTGTTCCAGGCTGTCGCGGGCGAAACCTTCGCTTCCTATCAAAGACGCAGGCGCTTGTCGCTCGCGGCAGAGCGCCTGCTTTCCACCCGGGACAGACTCATCGACATATCACTGGACAGCCTCTTCGGTTCTCAGGAATCCTTCAGTCGCGCCTTCAAGAAACAGTTCGGGGCAGCCCCGGACGCTTTTCGACGGGCCGGCAGAAGAAAGCCTGTACGCGAGCGCGGGATGCTGACCGCGGCACAGTTAACACACAGGAGAACGACCATGACGATGAAACCTGAAATAGTAGAGTTGAACGACTTTGGAGTTGTAGGCGTAAAATTTACGAACACGCTAAAGAACAATAAATTGCCTAAGGCTTGGAAGAGCTTCTCCGCAAGGGTCGGGGAAATAGGGGATCTCACACAACCGCCGTCTTTCTGCGGGCTTTCTCTTAACATGCACGCCAATGGGGCGGCGGACTTTAGCGATGAGACTCCGTATGAGGCGATGATCGCGGCGAGAGTGCGCTCTTCCGGAAAAATCCCGCAGGGGATGACGAGCCATATTGTGCGCGGAGGCCGTTATGCCAGGTTCGAGCACAAGGGGGCACCCTCCTCGCTGAGGCTGACCTATAATTACATATACGGCGTATGGCTGCTCAGCAGTGGTCTGCAACTGGATGAGCGCGATGATTTCGAACTCTACGATGAGCGTTTCCTGGGTCCGGACAACCCGGACAGCTCCATGTTCATTTATATCCCGGTGAAATAACGGGGGGGATAGGGGACGTTCTTAACTATCGGACTATTGTGGATGCAAAACCGCCGGGACAGCCCGGCGGTTTTGTTTTGGGGGTTTGATAGAATATGGGCATGGACTTAAAAGAAGCGTACGGGGAGGTTTCCCGGAGGCTGGACAGGCTGGACTTCGGGATGCTGCTGCCCGGTTTACACCGCTATCCTTTCGCCCTGCACACTGAGGCTGAGGTTTGCTTGGGTGACAGGAACTTCCCCAATGAGGGACGCTTCCTGGCTAATACCGCCATGGAGTTCGAGGGCCGGCGGATGGCGGTGTGGCGCCTGTCCGCTACTCAGCAAAACTACGATACCCTGGCCGCGAGTCTCGTGCACGAGATGTGTCACGCTTTCCAGGTGGAAACCAAGACCCAATTCCCGGATTTGATATTCGGGGCATTTTACCCGCGGAATCTGTCCAATTATACCGCTAAGTACGTGGAGAACCTGCTGCTTGCCGGCCTGCTCTATGATTTCGACCCGGTGAAATGGGACGATTTATTGAGCCTGCGCGCGCGCCGCCTCATGAGCATGCCGGAAGCTGTCCGATACGAGCAACTGACGGAGGGGATAGAAGGGCAAGCGAAGTATGTGGAACTGAAGGCGCTGGCCAAGCTTTCCCCGGGGCAGCACTCCTCGGCTTTATCCGGACTGGCGGCCAGCCTGAAGGATCAGAGGACTGTGTTCGACGCGCGCCGCAGCTGCTACGACTCCGGGGCGGCGTTCCTGACCATAGCGGAGGCCAATGGGCGTCTGTTGCCTGCACCGGCCAGTGAGTTGGGAACGGCCGATGCCGAGCCGCTCGCAGGCGGCCCGGACCTTAGCGCTGAATTTCAAAAGTACTTCGCTACCATAGACGCGCTTGTGGCCGGCGCGCTGGGCAGGGCCGATAAGGTGGAAGTGACGGGGAGCAAACTGCTCGGCTTTGACCCGTACAATGTGCGTTCTTCCGGGAACCGGCTTTACCACCCGAATTTCATAATGTGCGGAGACAGCGAGCCGCAGGTTATCATGGGAACCTTTGTCACCGTTATGAAGGAGCAGACCCGTGAACTGGAAAGCGTGTACAAAGTCCGGCCCTGAGTCGGCTAGCACGCAAAACCGCCGGGGAAGCCCGGCGGTTTTATTTTTGCCCGACAGCTCCTTGTCGGGTTCGTCTGCTAGGATATTCTGGCGGCAAGGGGGGCATATGAAAGGATTAATCCCTTTAGAAATAATCGAGCAGAAAATATTGCTTGTTCGCGGACACAGGGTGATGCTGGATAAGGACCTGGCCGAGCTATACGAAGTGCGCACAAAAAACCTGAACAAAGCCGTTTCAAGGAACATCGATAGTTTCCCCGTAGATTTTATGTTCCAGCTTACAGCAGAAGAGTACAGGTCTCTAAGGTTCCAATTTGGAACCTTAGAGAGAGGGGCCCACTCGAAGTATTTGCCGCGGGTATTTATGGAACAGGGTGTTGCGATGCTCTCCAGCGTGCTGAAAAGCAAGCGGGCCCGGCAGGTTAATATCCAGATCATGCGCGCATTTGTCAGGCTGCGCCAGCTGCTCAACACTCACAAAGAATTGGCCCGCAAACTGGACGCCCTTGAGAAAAAATATGACGCTCAGTTCAAAAGCGTCTTTAGGCTATAAGAGCCCTAATGCAATCCCCGCCCGACACCGCCACGGACCCCAAGCCCGTCCGTGGCTTTAAACCTTAGCGTCAGCGGATGCTGATAGGAAGCCGGGCGGCTTTATTTTTATACAATTATCCGGAAAGGGCTGGGCAGCGGGGGGATGGGGGATAGTTATGATGATTCTTATTGTGGACGATGACAAGGACGGTCTTTTCCTGACCGGTGCCATGGTGAAGCAGTGCGGCTACACTCCGGTAACGGTTTCGGACGGAGCCCAGGCGCTCTCCCTTATAGCCGACATGGATATACGGGTGGTCATAAGCGACTGGGAGATGCCGGGCTTTACCGGCATCGACCTGGTGCGGGCCCTGCGCGCCGACAGGCTGCGGCCTTACGTTTATTTCATCGTGCTGACCGGCAAGAGGGTAGGCAGCATTAACTTTATGGAGGCCATGGACGCCGGGGCGGACGACTACATGGAAAAGCCGGCGCACAGGGACCTTCTGAAGGTCAGGCTGCGCGTAGCGGAGAGGATACTGAAGCTGGACATGCAGATGAAGGACTTAAGCAGGCTGGTCCCGGTATGCTCCAGCTGCCGGCGCGTGCGCCGCGACGACCAGGCGTATGAAAGCATCGAGCAGTATATTTCCAAGAATTCCGAATTCAAGTTCTCTCACGGCATCTGCCCGGAGTGCATAAAGAAGCTGTATCCGCAGATCAAGTAGGTAAAGGGACGGAGATAAATGGAAAAGGAAGGAATTGTCGGTGAGGCGGCGCAGCCGGTGAATTGGCTGTGGCGGTCCGTTGTACTGGCGGCGCTGACGTTTATGGTGCCCTCGTTGGCTTACTTGGGCCTTTTCGAACTGTTCTCCAAATCGTACAGCGGCCTGCCTAAATATCTGGCTGAGTTCCTGGCGGCCGGGATAGCGCTGTTCCTTTCCATGCTGACGCTTAAGGTGTACAACGACAGGGAGGCTCTTGGGCTGGACATTAAACAACTGTTCGCGGTGCGGCCGCTCGGCAGGATGGGGCTCGTGTTCGTTGCCGGGGCCGTCGCCAACCTGGCACTAATAGCGGCTTTTATAGCGGTGATGCTGAAGTTTTACCCCGACTACAAGGGTTCCGCCGATATAGCAAAGATGTGGGCAGGCAACGATAAATGGTTCTTTGTTCTCACCAGTACTTTCATGTACGCCGCCTGCGAGGAGATCTTCCTGCGCGGGCTGGTGTTCAATTACATAAAGAAACATGCCGGGGTTATGAAGGCGCTGCTGGTAAGTTCGCTGTTGTTCTCGGCTATGCACGGCGGCCGTATCTGGGTGGCGCTGCTGATGATCTTCCTTAACGGCCTTATCTATGGCCTGGCCTACGAAAAGACGCGCAGCCTGGCCGTTCCGTGCCTGCTGCACGGCCTGCATAACTCCGTGCTGCGGATAATCGGTGTGCTGGGGCTTGTCGGCTGATAGGGAGGAAGGGGACGCTGATTCCTAATTCCTAATGGGGGAACTAAATAATTATGAGGAAAGCGGCTATTTTATTATCCGGGCAGCTTTTGCTCCTTTGGGGCGGGTGTGGCATCGCTTTGGCCGCGGGATGGACGCCCCTGAGAATCACGATCGCAGACAAAACTGAGTCCTCCCCTGACAAAAGCCCTTGCAAGCTTGGGCGTAAAAAGACAATCGGACTCGATATCGGGCTCTTGAAGAGTGAGACCTGTAGTGTTACGGGTCTGCAGTTTTCTCCGGCGGCTCTTTCGGAACGCTCGTATGGATTACAGCTTGGGCTTATCGCGGCAGTGAACGGGGAAAAGTTCGTCGGTATGCAGGTCGGCGGGCTCTTTACCATGAGTTCTGATACAGAGAACCGGTCTTATGCCATCCAAGTGGCGGGTCTCGCGAATAATCCGGCCTTCATGTATCCACCCTCGATCAACGGCATCCAGGTGGCGCCCATTGGTAATGCCGCAGGGAATTTTAACGGGATGCAATTCGGGGCGGTGAATTTTCTGGGCGCCGGCCGCGCGTTGCAGGGGGGGCTGCTAAATATTCAGGTTTCAGGAGGCGGTGGGAGCGGGCCGCAATTCCTGTGGCAGACCGGAGTTGTAAACCTCGGGGGGGATGTTGGCGGGGTGCAGCTTGGTCTGGTGAACTCTCATGGGGATAAACAGGATGCCACTGAACAGACTGGACTGGCTCAAATTGGAGTGTTCAACTACTCCTACAGATCGCAAGGCGCGCAAATCGGCATATTCAATAGGGCGGAGGATCTCTCCGGGGTTCAGGTGGGTGTTTTTAATTATTGTGCGCGGACGCTTAAGGGTGTCCAAATCGGGTTTGCCAATGTGGGTGGTCCTGCGGCGATCCTGCCATACAGCCTGGGGATTAATATCGGTTTTTAGAGTAGGGGCTAGGGGACGCTGATGACTAAATGACATTTGATGGTCATGCCAAGCCGCCGGGGAAGCCCGGCGGTTTTGTTTTGTAGAATTTGAATATGAAGAAGGAAGCTTTGCTGGTGAGCGCTTGCTTACTGGGGGAAAAGTGCCGGTATGACGGGGGCAGCCAGTACTGCGCCGGGGTTATGCGGCTGGCGGAGCACTATGAGTTCGTGCCGGCCTGCCCGGAAGTGCTGGGGGGCCTGCCTACTCCCCGCCCGCCTTCGGAGATACTGGGGGACCGGGTGATCGCCATAGACGGCGCGGACGTTACGGCGCAATTCCGGATCGGCGCGGAACGCGCCCTGGCCATGGCGCGCAAGGCCGGGGCCATGAAGGCGCTGCTTAAGTCGGGCAGTCCGTCCTGCGGCCGCGGGCTGGTGCACGACGGCCTCTTCTCAGGCAAAATGGTGCCCGGTAACGGCGTAACAGCGGCCTTGCTGGAGAAAAACGGTATCGCCGTTTACACTGAACTCGATTTTGCGCCTCTGGAACGTTGATTGCTGAGCCGTCGGGGAAAAAACTAGGAGTTGTGTCTGTAAACCTTCGAACGCGCTGCCCCCATTCTGTGACGCATAGCGCAGAAAATCGACTTTTGAGACGTTCCCCGGTTCCGCCCAGGTCATCTTGGGGTATATGGCTTATGTCAAAATATGAAAGATTCCGACAGGAATGCGGACGAAAAGAGCCGCTGAAGGGACTTTTGGTGCGCCAAGCCGTGCCGACGGATGTCTCCGGCATCGCTGCCGTTAGCGCAGAGCGCTACGGCAAACCGATTGCGCAATTCGAAGAGAAGATACACGGGGAGTTGCAGGCGGCCGCGGCGGGGAGAAGCGTGCTTTTTGTGGCCATTGCCGAAGGTGTAGTTGTCGGTTTTGCAAGGTGCCGCCACATGGATACTGCCGCCGCGCCGGTGAAATTCCCTAGCCCTTCAGGGTGGTACGGGTTGGGAATAATAGTGCAGAAGTTGTACAGGGGGCGCGGCGTAGCTCGTGCGCTCTCCGACTTCCGGGCCGCTTGGCTGCGCGATGAGGCCGGGGCCGACCGCCTATACTCTTTTGTCAGTGCGGAGAATCCGGTCTCGCAAAAGATGCACGCTGACTTTGGTTTTCAGGCTGTGGCGGAAGGGGCGGGTTTCCTGAATGTCTCTTTCGACTGCGGCCGCGGTATCCTGTATTCCCTGGAACTGAAACAGGGGAAGGGCCCGTGAATTCGCAAAAGGCAGCGGCAGCCAGAGGAGCGAGCCGCCGGGGGAGCCCGGCGGTTTTGTTTTTGAATCTGATAGAATATTCGTGGTGGGGTTAGTGTGAATTTGAATAAAGATATTGATATCGGCATGTGAGCGTTCTTGCGCTCGCATGTGTGTGTTCTGGGTATAAAGTGCTGAATTTTATTATTGCCATTATTACGCTAGGGATTTTGCTTCCCTTTCTGCTTATTAACGGGAAAAAGAACAATTTGCCTCTTCTTTTCAAATTTATAGCGAAATCCATATATACCGTATTCTTTGTTTCCGCGATTTCACTTTATTTAGTTGAACAATTTATCGACATCCCTACTGGGGATGGTGGGATGATCGTTTTCTGGATTTTAGCTCTGTTTGTGATTGTAATGTTTGGGACGATTATCGGGCACGTGCTCTATTGGCGATACAATAAGACTTCTGTTGCTGCACCAGTACCTGTTCCGGAGCGGACACACCTGGGCGCTGAGGTATGGCCAATTCTAGTGCTAGGGTTCTGGTTGTTTGGGTTTTTGAATCTTTTTCTGGTGCTGGCATCGCCGTTTTTTCATTTGCAGGGTATCGGCGGCGAAATTGAATGGCTTCTGGTTCTATTTTCCATTGTGGGTGCAGGGGCATGGAAATACCGCCTCTTACGAAATCGCTTATCTTTCAAAAAAACAGATATATATTTACTCGCGGCTATACCTATCTCTATTGTTGCATATGCAAACTTTAGGGATTATATCCCTCCTATCGCCAACACGGGTGCCTGGAAAAAATATTATGTGTATGGTGGGGGACTGGAACTGGAACCCCGCAAAGATTTGAATCGGATATTCAGAACCGGTCAAAAAGAAGAGGAAATAGACAGGTTCTGGAAGAGTTACGGGCCAAGTGGTGTGGCTTATGTGGTCCGGGTTTCTGGGGATCTGAAGGACCATAGGCTGTATAAGCACGAATTTTCAAGAAGAATGCTTGCGCGGGTAAAGGATCGCTCCTTTGCCCCGGAGTTACGACGCATAATGTTCGATTCCTTGCTCGGAAGCACTGTGCGAAGTTCAATGTTCGCCATGAATGCCACATTTACGCACGACGAAATCAGAAAGATGTCTGAAATGGGGGAGTATATTCCTGGGGCGTCTATTGATCCAAGACTCGAGAGGGAAATTGAAAAGCTTGGCGTGGGGCAGGCCATGAACATTTATGCTTCAAATACAATCCCCAATAATATCGGTGCGAACCTGGGTGAATTATTGGATAACAAGGACAAGTTTCTGTTTTTTGCTGAGAAAGTGTCACATTCGCCGTATCCGCTTCACTTTCAGAAACTTGCAGGTCAATATCTAAAGCTGCATGTCTTACGGGAAGAAAAATTCGGGTACTCTGGGTTGCTAGAAGGTGCTACCACTACGATAAATTTAGAGCCGAATACCGATTTGGTTGCGCTTGATGGAATGCGCAGTTCTTACCGCAAATTTGTATATGATTCCGCTAAGTCCGTTGGCGTGGGAATAATCCCGTTGCCGCTGTCAGGGAAATTTAGCAGCTATTCCGCCCCTAGTAATGGTCAGCTAGCAATTAAATTCCAAATACTATCTGCCTATCCAAAAGTCGCCGTTACAGTCTTTGATGGGGACGCCCCAAAGCCTATAACTGACAATGACGGCATTCTGTGGAATAAAAAAACAATTAATCTATCTAAAGATGAGACGGGTATTTATACAAAAACACTGTCATTTGAGTATAAAGGACGTTATGCATCGGTAGAAGTAATTATTGCTGCCGATGACGGCAAAAAAATAGATTTCCAATTCTACCCATACGCACCTTCTTTCCTATGGAAAGTGGAAGAAATTCGGGGAGATATGGGGATATAGTAAAGGCAGATAGAGACAGATAGGGGACGCTGATGACTATGTGACTATTTAACGGTCAGGCTAAGCCGCCGGGAGAGCCCGGCGGTTTTGTTTTGGTAGAATGGGAATATGGTCAGAATCATATTTGTCGGGGTGTTCCTGGGTTTTTTCGCGCTGAATACGCTGCAGGAGAAGGGCTTCAAGGCGCGCGGGCTGGAGACCGACGGCGAGAGGCCGGTGGCCAAATGGCTTTTCGTGCTGGGCAAGTTCTCGACTATCCTGTGCTGGGCGGCCGCGTTCGCTCAGGCCTTAGGGCTGAACCTGCGGCTGGTCGCGGTGCCGCCCGGTTTTGAGGCCGCCGCGGCAGGGCTGTTCCTGGGCGGCTTCGTGGTGCTGGGGCTGGCCTACCGCGGCTTGGGGGACGCCAACACTACGGGGCTGCCGAAAGCCGGCACGCAGTTGCGCACCGCCGGCATCTACGCCTATTCTCGCAATCCGCTGTACCTGGGCCTTTACCTGATGACGGTCGGCGCGGTGATCTATTGCGGCTGCGTCGTAGTGCTGGTGCTGGGCATTGCCGCCGTGACGGCGCATCACCGCATAGTGCTGGAGGAGGAAAAGTTCCTGCTGGCGCGCTTCGGGGCGGCTTACGAAGAATACAAAGGGCGCGTCAGGCGCTACTTTTAGCGGTTTGGTATATGAAGCTGGAACCTTTGCCGGTTCAGGAGGCTAAAACATGTTCCCTTTTACATACGAACTTTCCGGTGAAGGACTTGAGGTTAGATTCGGGCCGTGGGTAGTGCGCAGGATATATTATAGCGACATGACCGGCGCGGAAGCGGGTTACGCGTTCTGGAACGAACATTGGTCTAATTTCTGGCCATGGGAACATATCACTATAAGGCGCAAGACCGGCCTGATAAAAAATTTCGTGATAAACCCGCCTGACCGGGACCAATTCTTAAATGAGCTGAGGCTGAAGATCGGGGGGGATAGGGGACGTTCTTAACTATTGGACTATTGTGGATGCGAAGCCGCCGGGCTTCCCCGGCGGCTCTGTTTTGGGCGGAATCGGGCAGCTGGCCGTTTCGGGTCAGCGCTTGTCCCAGTTTATTTCCGAGCTAAGTTCGAAGGGGGACGGCCCGCCGAGGGCGGAGGCCGGGACTTCCAGCTCCACGGTCCGCAGGCTCTTTTTGCCGTCCAGGTAGTTCAGCAGTTCCATGCCGCTCATCACCAGGTCAGAGCCCTTCAGCTTTACGGCCATCACCACGCCCTGGGTGGTCTGCCTGAGCGCTTCCGCGGTGAGTTCCCTGCCGAAGATGGACGCGGCCGCTTTCTCTACGCCTTTGCCGATGCCTGCCTCCAGGGCCACGCAGCCCTTGCTCACGCCGGGCACCTTGCACCAGGGGACCAGCACCACTATGGTGGCGCCGGCGTTGGCCGCCATCACCACGCCGCTGGGGTTGCACTGGAAAGTCTCCTGGGTGATGTTCATGCCGCCCAGCATAATGAAGCCGGCGGGGCCGGCCATCATCAGGCCGTTCATCATCACGAATTTGCCGAGGTAGGTGCCGGTCAGGCCGGAGCCTACCGCGTCGATGGCCTGTCCGACATAATTGAGGGGGTGGCCGTTCTGGGCCAGCCAGGCGTTGACGCTGCCGCGCATGTCGTAAACGTCCTTCCAGGCTATCTTCACGGTGTCGCCGGGGCTGGCGGCCAGTTTGTCCGCCACCAGGTCCTCGGCCAGGCCGCGCACTACGGGTTCTTTCTGGAGCGCGGGAGGTATTTTGGAAACATCGAGCAGCTGCTGCACGGCCGTGTCGAGGGTGCAGAAGCGCTTCACCTCTTCGGCCGCGGAGGCCGGGGCGGGAAAGGCTGAAAGGGTCAACAGGGGGATGAGTAAAAGGGCGACGTGTTTTGTGAATTTCATCTGTATATATTATGACAGACCCGCGGTTCCGGCGTATGGGCCCGAGTGCCTTGAAAGCGGCGTATTACGGCCCATCCCGGAGTGGGCCTTTTGGACTCTTCCGGGAGAGCCCGGCGGTTTTGTTTTAAAAAGCGTTTGCTATACTTAAAATGATGACAACAACCACAGGGAGCGACCGCCCCGCGTTCAACCCGCGGCTGGCCTGCCCCTGGCCGCGGCGGCCAAGGCTGGTGAACGCCGTGCAGATAAAGCCGGCGGAACTGGACAGTTGGGTGATACACCAGGACGACGAGGTCATAGTCATAGACAAGCCGGGAGAACTGATCTGCCACCCGTCCAAGGACGGCCCCTGGTCCAGCCTCTCCGGCGCGGTGCGCGAGCGCTTCGGCCTCGAGTCCGCCCACCTGGTGTTCCGGCTGGACCGCGAGACCAGCGGCGTGGTCGTTTTCGCCAAGCACCCCGCGGCGGCGGCGCGCCTGCAGGGCGCCATGCAGCGGCGGCAGGTGGGGAAAACCTACCTGGCCATAATGACGGGCGAATTTTCCGGGCCGGCGACGGTGAACCAGCCGCTGGGCCCCGACGAAAGCAGCCCGGTGTACTGCAAAACCGGCGTAAGGCCGGACGGGCAGGCCGCGGTGACGCACTTTGCCCCGCTCGCCAGCGGCGGCGGCTTTACGCTGGCGCGCGTGACCACCGAAACCGGCCGCATGCACCAGATCCGGGCCCACGCGCAATGGCTGGGCCACTGCCTGGCGGGGGATAAGATCTACGGGCCGGACGCGCGCTGCTACCTGGACTTTCTCGACCATGGCTGGACGCCCGCCCTGGAAGAAAAACTGCTGCTGCGGCGGCAGGCCCTGCACTGCGCCGAAATAGATATGCGCAAGGCCGGGCTGGAGCGCGTCTTCTGCGTGCCGCTGCCCGCGGACCTGCGCGCTTTCTGCGCCGCCCGCGGCCTGCCGGTACCTGCCGGGATTTAAGGGGAGAGCAAAAGAGGATAATGTTATGACTCAATTCATCAGAACCGGTGTCTTTGCCGCGGCGTCCGTAATTTGCCTGTCCTGTCCGCTACTTGCGGAGGCCGCCGCCGGAAATGCCAGTTCCGGCACGGTGGCGCTCACGCCCAGCCCGCTGGCCAGACGGTACACCGAGGGCGAAACGCTGAATTACAGGATCACCGGGGCCGGCGTCAATAACGGCCCCGGCTACTACGGCGAGGCCGCTTCCACGGTAAAAAAAAGCACGGAGGGCGTATTCTACGAGGAGCTCAAGTGGTCCAAAGTCCGGGAGCTGGGCCAGGAAGTGAAACTCCCCGAGGATTTCAGGCAGTATGTGTCGCTGGAACCGGCCTTTAAACATGTAATGCCGGGGCTGATGTACAGCCCGTTCCTGGATTCTTTCAATTTCTACGTCGACCTGATGCTGGCGATAAAGCAGCCTGCCATCCGCAAACCGGGAGACCGCGCGTATATAAAAAGAAGCCTGCCGAATTCCTGGGCGTACGGCGCTACGCTGGTAGGTTACGACTGCATAGATTTCGATATAACCTTTACGGAGCTTAACGAGCCCAGCGGCACCGCCGCCGTGCTGGTAAAACATGTGCCTCCGCCCGCCGGCTGCAGTACGAAGCCGCCCGCCGACTGGATGAACAAGCCCGTCATGGACACCGCCAACAACTTCTTCCAGGTCAAGAAGACCAGCGAAGGCAAATACAGCGTGATGGTGGGCAAAGAATTCTTCAATGTGGACGTCCGGCTCGCCTTGCCGTCCGGCAGGATCCTGTCCGCCGTGATGTATAACCCGGTGGAAGGTATCGCCAAGGTCTGCTCCGACGAGAAGCTTTCCGATTGCGGCGCTCCGGAGAAGTTCTCGCTCGTAAGGAACATTACGATGGAGCTCGCCCCGTAGCGCGCGCCGCCGCCCGACTTCCGGGAGCGGGCGGACCGCCGGGGCGGCCCGGCGGTTTTGTTTTGTAGAATTATAAGGCGATTCCGAACAAGAGAGGGACATGGCTATACTTCTTTGGTTGCTCGCCGCGTACCTGGTAGGCTGCCTGAACGGCGGCTATTACGCCGTTAAGCTCAAGTCGGGCGGGGATATACGCGCGCTGGGCAGCGGCAATGCCGGCGCCACCAACGCCGGCCGCGTGCTGGGCAAGCGCGCGTTCCTGGCGGTGATGCTTTTCGACGCGGTGAAAATGCTGGCCGCGCTCAAGCTGGCCGCCCTGCTGTTCCCGGGGAATTCGCTGATGCCGGCCCTCACCATGCCCGCCGTACTGCTGGGGCATATTTTCCCGGCCCAGCTGCGCTTCAGGGGCGGCAAAGGCATAGCCAGCCTGGTGGGGGCGGCCGCCTACCTGTTCAACCTGCCGCTTATCGTTTTCACGGCCCTGCTTTTCCTCGCGCTGTACGCGGTCACGAGGAAGTACTACTACTCCGGGCTGGCCGCGCTCGGCGTACTGCCGCTGTCCTACCCTGGTTCCGCCTGGCTGCTGGGGCGGCCGGTGGATACGGCGATGTGCGTCAGCCTGGCCGCCGGCCTGGCTCTGATACTGGCGGTCAGCCTCAGGGCGGACCGCACGGTCAGGGACGCGGCCAAGCGGGCGGAAAAAGCCCCCCGATAGGGGACGTTCAGTCCTGATTCCTTGTTTAAATACCGGTCCGGTACTTTCGGGATCGGGAATCAACGTCCCCTTAGGTCTAGGGGCGCAGGATGGAAATATGGGCAGGGTGGTACATTTGAAGTTGCTGGTTTGCATGGTAACAAATAGGCGGGCGGGGATGAGCGGTTGACGGCAGTCAGTCCCGTCAGGGAGGGCCAAAAGAGCGGCGGCGGGTGGGCCTTTCGCTTCTATTGGGGGGCCGGGGATATTCGATATGATTTGTTCAGACAGCAGAAAGGAGACCTGAACAAATGAAAAAGTTTTTATCCGTATTCGCGCTCGCACTGTTCTCGGCGGTGGCCGCAGTGGACGCTTCCAATTACCCGCCGGATTACACCTACCAGACGGTGCGCGTGGTCGCCAAGGGGCCGGCCGTCATAGCCACCGTGAACAGCGGCATCATGAGCAAGCTGGTCATCGGCTACAAGGGCAAAGGCATCCTGGGCGGCCGCGACCGGATACAGGCGGTGGTGCGCATAACCTCGGTGGAATACTATTCCGGTTACCATAAGACCGTAGAGCGCGTCATAGACCTGCCCCGCGAATGGAACGGCACCGGCTACATGACCGCCGGCTTGAGCTATTACGACTTCATCCCGCAGGGTTTTGCCGGCGCGTTCAGCAGCATAGAGGTGGCCTTCTTCTCCGGCCCGCAGTGGGATTCCAATTACAGCGCCAACTACACCGCCAGCATGGACGAGTTCTTCAAAAGCCCGGTGCAGTTCACCTACAAGCACGGCGGCGGCCCCGACATAGAGATCCCCTGCTGGGACTTCATAGTGGCCCAGATGCGCAAATAGCGGAAGCCGGACTTCCCACCGAAACCGCCGGGACAGCCTGGCGGTTTTGTTTTGGTAGAATGTTGGCATGGGGGTCAAAAGTCAGAAATAAAAGCCCGGTTAAGGGCAGGACGCCGTCTTCCGTCCTCCTAAATTATGAACAGATATGAGAAGTTCTGAAAGTGTCGTTGCGCAGCATAGAGGAGACAAACTGGCCCTATGAAACTTTTCTTTTTGATAACCGCAGCCGCCCCGGCCTTCGCTTTTCTCGGACTGGGGCCGTACGGCAACGTTCCCGGTGAGGTGGTGGACGTCCCGGCTTTTAAATCCGTGACGGACATCGTTGTTATATCCGGGGCGACAAAGTATCCGCAGGCCCAGGAAAAACTTCTTAGTGAACTGGAAGGGAAGTGGCTAAACGATGCGTGCTGGCATATTATGGGGCACGAAGAAGCCAGGACGAAATTTCAGCATGGGCCGGCCCCGGCGCCATCAATAAGAAAATGGGGCGCCGGCAGCGCTTTGGAAGGAGCGGTGTTTAAAACCATCCCTGAAAGGAACTCCGGAACCGGCGTTTTGATATTCTGGGTCACAGAGTGGGAAGGGACCAGATCCCGGGCGATCACACCGATTGCGGACGCAGCGGAGACCTATGTCGATAAACCGCGGCGAAAGCGGCAAAGGTACAAGACCAAGTTTGAGCCCGAAGTCCCGCCCTATTCCCGAGTAGCAGCGGCGCAGCTTTTTGACAGCAAAACCGGCAAAGAGCTGTGGCGGGCCTATAAAACCATGGGGCGGATCTTGAATGAACAGCCCTCTGAAAACCGGGAGGCTAGAAAAGAGCAGGCGCAGTTTGAATTTCAGGAATTCGCGGAATTCTTTGATTCGGCTTTGGCTTCCCCCGAAAATATGGAGGGTTCGTGCGCTTCTACGGGCAAAACGCCCGCCTATCTGGCCTCTTCCTCGAAACAGAAAACGCCTTCTATCGACGAGACGATGAAAAGATTGCAAAGCGGCGATGGCGAGGAGCGCGCCGCAGCCGCAAAGGCGCTCGGGGAGAGGGGCGGCGACGCCGCGGTGGACGCTCTGATCGCGACCCTTAAAGATGAGAATCCAAAAGTGCGGGGCACGGCGGCCAAGGCCTTGGGTATCATCAAGGATGAGCGGGCTGTGCCGCCGCTAATCGCCCTGCTTAATGACGGGAGCAAGTACGTTCGCGCCCTGGGAGCGCAGGCCTTGGGCGTGATCGGTGACGGCCGCGCCAATGGTCCGCTTAAAATACTCGAGAATGATAAGGAAGAATTGGTGCGCAAAGAAGCCGGGATCGCATTGAAGAAATTGTGGGGAGACCCCTCGGATCTGGATATGGACCTTAATATGGACGTCAACATGGAGGGGCTGAACCTGGGGGAGAGATAGGGAACGTTCATTCCTAATTCTTAACATTGCCGCCGGGAGAGCCTGGCGGTTTTGTTTTGGTAGAATAAGAGGCTGAGTTCTGTTCAGGGGCAGCCTATGCGAAACAAATTAATTGAGCGGGCAATGCTGGCGGGGCTGTTCCTGGCGGCGTTCCTGTGCTGGTTCATACTTTACCGCGCGGTGACGGTGCCCGGCTCCAGCGTCTGGGGCGCGCCGATAACTATCTTCTTTATCCTGCTGGTGGTCTTCTACCTGAGCACGGTGCTCGTCAGGCGTACCGCCTACCTGGGCGCGGTACTGGCCGCCGCGGTGCTTCAGAGTATTTTCTTCGCGGCTACGCCGCTGCATTTCGCGCTGCTGCTGCTTTCCGCGGGCGGCGTTTATTACGCCATGCGCAATGTGCGGGCCAGCCTGGAGCACTCGCTAAAGCTCAGTTTCTTTAATTCGTTCATGAACGGGCGCAGTTATCTGGTGCTGGCGCTGATCATAGCTATCACCAGCCAGTATTACGCCCTGGTCAGCAGGGCCGGCAGGGAGGTGAATCTGCCTACCTTCGAGATCAGCAGGGATGTCGCGTTCTCCCTCGGTAAACTGTACGGCCGCTTAAATCCTAAATATTCCTTTTTCTCGTCCGCGCGGGAAATGACCGTCGACAACTATATACTGCAGAGTCAGAACGCGGTTGTTCCAGGGCCGGACGCCGGCCAGTCGGCCGCGGCGGTAAGCGCGGTCCTGGAGCGGGGCAGAATACAGCTCTCGGGCCTGACAGGCCGGCAGTTGAACGGCAGCGAACCGGTGGCCGACGTCTTTGTGGATTTCGCCACCAGGAAGCTCAACGACTATTTCGCCGTCGGGCTGTCGCAGTCCGGCAAATCCAGCCCCATCCCGCTGTTCCTGACCTGCGTGCTGTTCCTGACCCTGCTGCCGGTAGCTACCGTGGTCGGTTATGCCGGCACCCTTTTTTCGGTCCTGCTCTGCGGCCTCCTGCTTAAAAATGGCTTTATCAAAATGACGGTAAAGCGGGTGCAGGCCGAAGCATTGCTCCGATAGCCGAATTTCCAGCCCCAGAGCCGCCGGAGGCTCCCGGCGGCTTTGTGGAATAGAGCGCGAGTCTGAGACGCTGGGCTTTGGCGACCAGACCGCGCTGCGGAAATGCCGGATACTCGGCTAAGAGACAGGAGAACTTTTTAAGGACATAATGAGAATCTTCATCCTCCTGTGGTTATGCCTGGCGCCCGTATTCTGTTGGGCCGGGGACGCGGTTCTCGCGGCCGGCAAGGATGCCGCCCCGACCGCCCGGCAACTGTACCGGCGGGGACGGGCCAGCCTTGAAGCGGAGAAGTACACCGAAGCTATACGTTCCTTCGACGGCCTTATAAGCAAATTCCCCTCGGACCAGCTGGTCCCGGAGGCCAGGAAATACAGGGCCATAGCGGCGCGGGCGCGCAAAAAGGCGGCCGCAATAGCCGGTGAACGGGCGCAAGGCGAAGGCCAGCCGCAGGAAATCCCCAAATTGGTGCCGCAGACCGTTCGGCCAGCGGAAAAACCCGCGGAGGAGCAGGCCGGGCCGGTTAAGGGCGATCCAGCTAAATGCAAATCCTGGTACGTGAACAATAACCATCCTTCCTGCAACTGGTACGACGCCCTGGCCTACTGCGAGGGCAGGCTTCCCACCGTAATTCAGCTCCAGGAGCGGAACCTGGCCGAATGCCCGTCCGGGAAAAAAGGCGGCGTATGCGGGCGCAGGTATTGGTCCTCCGAGGGGGACGGAGCCCGCGCCAAGACCGTTATCTTCGGTAATGGCGGCGAGATCAACAGCGATATAAAGTCGTTACCCAGGATCTTCGTCCAATGCGCCGGCCCAGCCGGCAACTAGCGGAAAGGGGCGCTTCTCTGCTTCTGACGACGCACGTAGAGGGGGCCAGGTTCCAAACGAAAATAGTTCCCGCCAGGCGGGCCGGGGGATGCTCGGTTATATGACCGCGACGAAGAAAATACTTATAGTGGACGACAACCTGGAGCTGTCCTGGGTGATAGCGGAATGCCTGAACAAGGCGGGGTACAAAACCCTCACCGCCGGCAGCGGGGCGGAGGGGATAAAGAGCGCCCTTTCCTTTCTGCCAGACCTGGTGCTGCTGGATTATAACCTTGGCGACATGAACGGGCACGACGTGGCCGTGGCCATAAAGAACATGCATAAGACCTCCAGGATCCCTTTCCTTATCCTGTCCGCGCACGGCGCGGACCCGCTGCTGGCGCGCTCTTTCGCGAAGGTCCCCAACTGCCGCGGCGCCATGTCGAAAGTGCTTTCCACCAGGGAAGTGGTCAAAACGGTGGAGCACGCGCTGCACGCCGGGCATAAAACCGCCTCGCACCCGCATCATTAGCCCGCCCGGACCGTGAAAGGATCACGCGTCACGGGAAGCTGTGAAAAAACATCCGTCGTATAACCGCGCAGCCGCCGGGGAGTCCCGGCGGCTTTGTTTTGTAGAATAAGATCGTGCGGATCAAGATCATCTTTTATTGCTGTTCGGCTTTGCTGCTCGGCGCGCTGCCGCCGCGGGGCCTGGCCGGAGAATATTCCAGGCAGGCGCTGCTGGCCGGCCCGGTAACGGTAACCGACACCGCCGCTCTTGCGGTGCCGCTGACAGCCGCGGTCAGCAGGCGCGGCGAAATGGCGCAGCTGGATATAGAATTCTCTACGGTCAGCGCGGCCGGGTACACGTTCGCGGAGGACGGCATAAGTTCCGCTCGCGGCCGCGCAAGGCTGACGGTCTCGCTGGTGAGCGTAAAAGGCGAAAAGTACGGCGCCGATATGGTGACCGGGGATTTTTACTCCAACGGCGTGCGGCTTAAGTTCATAACGCTGCCGCCGCTTAAAGTCCCGTTAAAAAAGATCGTGCTGAGCGGCACTAACGTGCCGCCGATAAAACAGGTCTACTGGGTGGAGGGCCGGGAGAAACTTTCCACCGGGGTGGACGAGGCCGCCTCGCATTGCGGGAAGGGCGAGTGCCGCTGGAACGAAGCCATGGATTACTGCCGCAGCCGCGGCGGCCGCCTGCTTACCAGGACGGAACTGGCCGACATGTATCTCGACGAATGCGGCGGCGGGGCGGCCTGCCGCGACGCTTTCTGGTCGTCCACGGAATACGCGCCTTTCCCCAGGAAGGCCTGGTACGTGGATTTCCGCGACGGCAAGAACGTGGCGGAGTTCAAGACCTATATGGCCTTTGTCCGCTGCCTGGTGCCGGCCGGCGCGGTCTACCGCGCGCGCGGCGGCAAGCCGGCCCCCTGACCCCGCGACGCTTGAAACTATCCCGCCGGGACGGCCCGGCGGCTATGTTTTGTAGAATGCACTTATGGAAGAATCTATACTTGTAATAGTTAAGCCGGACGGGATGGTGAAGGGGCTGGCGGGCTACGTGCTGACGCGCTTCGAGGCCACCGGCCTGCGCATGGTGGCAGCGCGCATGGCCAAGGTGACCAGAGAACTGGCCGAGGCGCATTATCACCATCTGCGCGACAAACCCTTTTACGAGGAACTCATCCGCTTCATCATGGGGGAGTTCGACAACAACCAGGACAATGTGCTGGCCTTCGCCTTTACCGGAGAGAACGCGGTGAGGAAAGCCCGGGCCATAGCCGGCGCCACCAACCCCGAGGAGGCCGATTACCGCACCATCCGCGGCAGCCTGGGCCGGGTGACCACCAAGGGCATCTTCGAGAACGTGGTGCACGTCTCGTCCGACCCCATAGAGGGCGAGCGCGAGATCAAGCTCTGGTTCTGGCCGGAAGAGCTGACCGTGGAGCTGTTCCCTACCAAGATGGCCGGCACCCGTAAAGGCTGGCTGGAGCCCGGCGGTCCCAAAACCCGCACCGGCCCCTGGCCGGAGGAATACAAATAAAGGCGGCCTGATATTTCCGCTAAACCGCCGGGACAACCCGGCGGTTTAGCTTTTTGGGGGGCCGGGGCCCAGACCGGGGCGCGCCCGGGGCCTGGGGCCTTTGGCCCGGCCGTATAGGCACACGGACCCTTACGCCGCGGCCCGCTGAGCGCTAAACTATATATACGAAAAGACGGTACGGAGGGAACCAATGAGAAAGTTTATAAGCGGTGCGGCCCTGCTGGCGGTGGCGTTCTCGGCGTCGGGCGTTTTTGCCCAGGAAGACAAAGGCATATACGGCGGCGACGACAGACAGGACTACTTCCAGGTTTCGGAAGCCCGCCGCAAGCTGGCGGATTCCACGGTCTCCTTCTTCAAGGCGGCGGACGTTTCGGCTGACGGCCGGCTGGCCCTCGAAAATTTCGGCGAGAAAGCGCAGCTCTGCAAAAGCGAGCCCTTCCGCGAGCAGACCATAGGCGCCTTCTGTTCCGGCTCGCTGGTGGCCCCGGACCTGGTGATGACCGCCGGGCACTGCGTTAAGACCAGCTTCGACTGCGCCGACACCAAAATGGTTTTCGGCTACGCCATCAAGGAAAAGGGCAAGAACCCCGCCGGCGTCGCCTCTTCCGAAGTGTACTCCTGCAAAGGCATAGTGACGCGCGACCAGGACGACAACGGCGCCGACTACGCCATCATCAAGCTGGACCGCCCGGTGCCCAACCACGAGCCGCTGCAGGTGAACCGCAACGGCGGTATCAGCGAGGGGACCAGGCTGTTCGTGATAGGCCACCCGGTGGGCCTGCCGGTAAAGATAGCCGGCGGCGCCACGGTGCGCAACGTCTTTAACTACGCCGGCTACTTCAACGCCAACCTGGACACCTACGGCGGCAACTCCGGCAGCGCCGTCTTCAACGAGGAGACCGGGCTGATAGAGGGTATACTGGTGCGCGGCGGCACGGACTTCGAGGTGAAGAACCCGCTCTTCGGCTCTAAATGCCGCGTCTCGGTGAAGGTGAGCGACGCGGGCGGCCGCGGCGAGGACGTGACCAGCGTCTCCAAGGTGCTCAAGTACATACCGCTGCCCGGCCAGGAGAGCCCGGCGGTGGAGATCCCGGTGAACTCCGATCTTACCACCATGCTCGGCAACTGCAAGAACCCGGGCGACGGCGCCAGCATAGCCGAGCTGATGGCCTACGTGGACTGCCTCACCGCCCAGCTCAACACCAACAAACCTTAATCAACGGGGACGGAGCCAAAGCGAAGCCGCCGGGACAGCCCGGCGGTTTTGTTTTGGTAGAATCTGGGGATGATAAGAAAAGCCTTAACGGAGGACGCCGGGCGACAGAGGCAACGGTTCGTATGGAATTAATCGTCATGATTGTCGCGGGCTCGGTGGTCGGGCTGGCTTTCGCGCTGCTGTTCATGCTGCTGTTCCTGGTGCGGCGTTTAGGCAACAGGTGGCTATGGTCGCGGGCGCTGAGGTTCGCGCGGCCGGTGCTGCGCGAGCTCTACGCCGCGGACCTGGCCGCGGCCGCCAACAGCGTGCTGCAGGCGCAGCCGGTGGAGATTCGCCTCTCCAGGCTAAAGGAGCACGCCTGGAAGGACCCCGCGGCGGTGGAGGCGCTTACGGAGGGGCTGAAACAGAATGGCTTTTCGGACGCAGGCGCGTACGCCATAGATAAATTCCCTGGAGCTGTCGTGCGGCTGATGGTCAATGAATGGTCGTCCTGCTGCGCCGCGGTATACGAGCACCAGCAGGCCGGGGTGTGGGCCGACGTGGTGGGCCTTTACGGGGGAGGCGGCACTTGCTGCTGTTCCTCCGGCAAGGACCCCGGGCTGCCGGCGCGCCTGCGGCCTCCTGGCACCAAAATAGAATATTTGCCCGGCGCGGACGCCTGGGCCTTATACGCCCGCTGGCAGGCCATCCGCGTCGCGGAGGGGCTGATAAAGATCACGGCCGCGGAGATAGCCGGCCGGTTCGAGGAGGTCTGGGCGAGGGAGATGGATTGGCGCACGCAGGAGGAACTGCTGCCCGAAGAGGCCCGCGCCTTCAAGCACGGCAAGCCCATGCCGGCGGCCGAGGCCAGAAGGGCCGGTTTCTTCGACGTGGCCGCCTTTGTGATGGCGGCAGCCAACGTGGCGCTGATGCTGGCCGCGCTGTTCGCGGCCCGGGACTACTGGCCGGTGGGCAACGGCCCCTGGAGGGAGGCGCTGTGGCATACGCTGGTGCCGCTGCTTCTCTTCGTCTGGCTATTTCTGAATTCGGTGCGGACGGAAGGGCCCATAGCCAGGGCCGTAGTCTGGGTGATGCTGCTCGTAGTTTCCTACCCCTTCTTTCTCGGCACGGTCTATTTCGGCGAGGTCTGGGCTAACGGAGTATACGATACCGGCCAGCCGGCGGTACATGCCGCGGCCGTGCTGGACGCCAAGGCTACCGGGCGGCGCGAGCGGGATCATTATGTGACGCTCAGGGCCTGGAGCCCGGGCCGGGATACCGAGCGGCTGCGCGTAACTAAGGAGCAATACCTGCGCCTGCGGCCCGGCAGCACCGTGGCGCGGGTCACTACCAGGCCCGGCTTCCTTGGGCATGAATGGCTGGCCGGGCTCGACTTCGAAAATTGACCCGGCCGCAAGGCGTAGGATTGAATGAAGCCGCCGGGAGCGCCCGGCGGTTTTGTTTCGGAGGGGCGGGGGACGATAAAGGGCTATTTGAACGTCCAGTGGGGGCCGTCGGCTTTTTCGATCAGCCTCAGAGCGTGTATCACGCGCGAGCCCGCCACCATCAGCGCGAGGATAGACAGCAGTATCAACCCGGAAAGCGTCAGCTGCTCGCGGCGCAGCTGCTTGTACGATTCGGCCTGGGCCTCGGCCTGCCGCTGCCTGAAGAAGCGCAGGGCTTCCGACTCCGGGTCTATGCCCGAGTAGCGCTTCGCCGTCGCCACCGGTACCGGCCTCGCGCCTTTTACCTTTATTTTTTTTACCAGGGCCGCCTGGTTGAGGATTACGCCCTCAGGGGTGTTGCGTCTGCGGGCGGGAGCAGGTTCCTCCGTCTCCTCGCTGAGGCCCGGGCCGGCGAAATTTCCCCCGGACCCCCCGAAGGACGCCGGGCGCAGCCTCGGCCTGGAGGCCTGTCTTGAAACAGCGTCGGGCTCCGGGTCTTCCGGCAGTTTCCCTTTCTTTATCAGGGCGAGCGAACCCGCCTTGGGGCCGGGCCCGTAGCCGGCACCGGCCGGCAGCCGCTCCGGCGGGGGCAGGGATTCTGTTCCCGGCTCGGGCGCCGGTTCCGCGGCAACGGGAGCCGCGGGCGCGGCCGGTTCCCGCTCGAGCACCCGCTTAACGCCGTACAGGCCGGCGGCCAGCACCAGCGCCGTCCAAAAAGCCGTAAGCAGCAGTTTCAGGATCAGCGAGCGCCGCCAGCCGAAGGCCGACCAGGAAGAATTAAGTTCGGAAGGTATGTACGCCATAGGGGACGTCCGACTATATTACTATTTGCGGAAGTCCAGCGAAACCGCAGTAAGCGTTATGGGGCTTGGTGCGCGACCTTGGAAAAAAGTAGACTATCAGAAGTATCGATCCCGACACGAAGAATGCGCGCAGCCGCGTATCAGATGAAAACCATGAAAACAATCAAGATAGTTCTGTTAGCCGCCGTGTGTGCCCTGCCCTGCACGGCGCGGGCGACCATGATAGAGTTCGACGGAACGGCCGGACCGATAACCGGCGCTGCGGTTTTTTCCTCCGATATACCGGAGGCGTCCGCGCCGGAGCGGAGGGCTCCCGCGGAGTGGACCATAATGGTCTACATGAACGCCAAGAACAACCTTGAATCGTCCGCGATTAAGGATATTAACGAGATGGAGGCGGTGGGCTCCACGGATAAAGTTAACATCCTGGTGGAGGCGGGCCGCATTGACGGCTACGACGCTTCTAACGGCGACTGGAAAAGCACCCGCCGCTACCGCATCGCCAGGGACGCCGACGCGGCGAAGATCGGTTCTCCCGTCCTCGCGGACCTGGGTAAAACGGACATGGGCGATTACCGCAACATCGCCGCTTTCGGGCAATGGGCCAAAGCCAATTATCCCGCGAAAAGATACATGTTCATCGTCTGGAATCACGGCTCCGGCTGGGAAAGGAAGAAAAGCCGGGGGATCTCCTACGACGAAGAGACCGGGAACCACGTGAACACCCCCCAGCTTGGAAGCGCCCTGCGCGAGATCGGCGGCGTTGACCTGTACGCATCGGACGCCTGCCTGATGCAGATGGTGGAAGTGGCTTACGAGCTGCGCGGCTCCGCTGCCTTTATAGCCGGTTCCGTGGAGACCGAACCCATGGACGGTTTCGATTACGCCGCCCTCCTCTCTCCGCTGGCCGCGGGCCCCTCTATGTCCCCCGAGCAGCTGGGGAAGATCCTGGTAGACTCCTTCATAGCCCAATACGTTAGCCCCAGCCGGGGCGCGACGTACAGCCTTATTAAGGCGTCGGAACTGACCGGGCTGGCCGCCGCCACTAAAAAGTTCACGGCCGCCGCGCTGCGTTCAGGCGATAAGACTCCCTTCCTGAAAGCGCGCGCTGCCGCCCAGGCGTACTCCCGTCAGGAGAATAAGGATTTTTATGACCTGGCCCGCCTGGCCGCGGAAGGAGTCTCTGCCCCGGAGGTCAGGACCCCCGCGCTGGCGGTGATGGAGCAGTTAAAGAGGAAAGTGCTGATATACAGCAGCTTCAACAATAGCGACGGAAGCAGCTGGTGGATGCCCACCGACTTCGACGACACCAACGGCCTGACGGTGTATTTGCCCGCAATAGCCCCCGCGGCCGGATATAGCGAGCTGCAGTGGGCCGACGACTCCGGCTGGCTGGATTTTGCCGCTTGGCTGGCCCGGCCCTGATCTTATTTTAGCGGGCCGGCCGCGCCGCCGCCGGCTATCTGTGGAATGCGCGACCGCCGGGAAGGCCCGGCGGTTTTGTTTTTTACTGGTGGCCGCCCAGGGTCACTTTGCGTTGCGCGGGGTGACGCGGTAGATACGGGTTTTTATGGCGTAAATAGCCGATTCCTTCCTGTTCGCTTCAGGATCGCAGTAGACGTTGGCCAGGTTCACGGCCGTTTCCAGGTGCCGGCGATATTTATCCATGGCTCCCTTCGTCATACGTAGGCTCATGCAGCTCCTGTCCACTATTTCGGCCCCGGCAAGCCAGGTTTCCATGTGCTCCTGCAGCGCAATTCTGAGTTTTATGGTCTCCGGTATCCGCGGCGGAGCGTTGACCACTTTACCTGTAAGCCTGCTGCGCGCTTTATCACCGGAAAGATCCGCCAGTCCGCTCAAAGCCAGAGTTTTATAGGCTTTTTTTACCGCTTCAGGCTTGAACCCGGTCGCCTCAACCAGTTCCTGTACCGTAACCCAGCCAGTGGTGCCTACCAACACATCGTTAGTGATGTCCGTAACCAGGTCCTTCGCGAGCAGCTCCCATTGCCGCAGCGTGAGATTTACGGTGCACTTGGCTTGCGCCTGGTGCGCCGCGGCTTCCTCAAGTTCTCGGCTGGGCAGGTCCGCGCCGGGAGCGTCCGGGGCGGCCAGCATCTGGGCCAGTTCGTCGGAACCTGAAAGCGTCCTGAAATAAGCCAGGATAAGTTCTTTGGCGCCGGGCGAATGCGGCTCTATCCCGAGCGCCGCCAGCAGCGCTTTGATGCGCCAGCTTTTGGGCAGTTTTTTGCCGCGCTCCACGTCCCAATAGCTCATGAAGGAAAGTCCCAGTGTTTTGCTGCCGCCTACGCTCTTGAAGAATTGATGCGCGCTGGCGTAGCCACGCTCTTTTCTTATGCAAGCGAGCATACTGCCGAAAGATTTCGTTCTTGTCATAAGGAAAGTATACAACATGTTAAGCCATAGGCTTAACTGCGGGCGATCCGTTAAACCGCGCCTCCTGGGTCAAAATACAAGCGTGCTGTGGGCTTTAAGCCTCTAGGGCGAGCCCCGGAGTACAGGCTAGACTATAGTTGTCGCACTAGGCGTTCGGCCGGAAAGTGCGACTAAGAGACGAATCAAGGAGATCAAAACATGAACAGGCGAACAATAGCGGCGGTTCTGATAATGATAGCGGGGCAGACTTATGCTGCCGATTTCTCGAGCCTGCAGACATTCAAGGCTGCCGATCTGCGGACGGGGGAGGCTGCCGCAATACCGATGCCGGAGGTTTCAGAGAAGATAGCCGGCGCTCAAAAGAGCGGCGTAGAGATCCGGGAAGCGGTGATCAGGATCAGCGGCTATAACGAGAAAGAGTTTAAGGGCGAATTCCTTAACGTCAAGGAATTAGGGGACCTTGCAAAACAGCTGAACTTCCTCGCCGGCCTTCCCGCGGACCAGATCCCCTCGGAGCTCCTGGGTTATCTCGAGGGAATAAGTATTTCCATACAGGAACTGCTGCCCAAAGGCCCTGTCGGCCGCAATATCGGCCCGGCCCTTAAAGCCGCCCGCGCGCTGCAGGCTAAGGTGACTTCCATCGGAATGCCGGCCAAGGCCCTGCGCCTCGGCACGGAATTCGCCGTGGGGAAAGTCTCGCTGAAGATCGAGCCCGTCAATTTCGACCTGGCCGCCGTCGCCGCCAGCCTCGCCTGCCGCTTCGAGGATGGTTCCGGCTCGGTGGGCTCCCGCCCCGAGAAGGCATTAGCGGTCAGCCTTACCGCCTCCGGGAGAGCCTGGCGGGCGGACATCTCGGCGGGCAAGCTGTCCATGTTCAGCCTCTTCAGTTCGCCCAAGTCCTGCCGCTATGTGCTGAGCGTCCGCTCCGCCGCCGGCGCTTCCGGCAGCGTGACCCTCGCCGGCTCGATGTTCAATATGCCGCGCGAAGAACTCGACGGTCTCCTGTCAGACGCGCGGCTCAACGAGGTTATTTCCGCCCGGAACCAGCCTCTCCGGCTCGTGGAAAGGAACGGCTTCATAGTCGCGGCCGAATAGGAGCCTTCGCCCTTCCAGTACTGTTACCGAAGGGCCGGATCAGCACAAGCGTGAACCCAAAAGGATAGAGGTAAATATGAAAAAGTTATATATCGCAATAGTCTTGCTGGGAATAGCTGGAAACGCGTACTGTCTGGATTGTGCCAGTGTTTTCAGCGATACTCCTCCGCTATCATGTGAATACTTCAGCGGGCCGGAGTTGAAAGCCGAAAATAAAAACATCCTTGAGCTTTTAAAAAGAAAAATCGACACAAGCGATTTAAACGCGGATATCGACTTCGTGCGCCAGAATCAGATCTGCAGCGACGAGCTGAGGGCGATACAGGATTACTCCAGCTTTAATTACAGGATTTACAATCCGGCCTTGAGATCGCAAAAAGAAGACTCGCTGGATGACAACTATAAGCGGGATATCTGCCTGATCTCAAAAGGCCTCCGCAAGATGTATAAATTCAACGGCCCCGCTTACCGGGGGATGGCCCTGGACAAAGCGTTTGCGGAACCCTACCTGAAAGTCGGGAACCTGATCCGGGAAAGAACTTTTTTATCCTCGGATACGACCGAGGCGGTAGCGATAAGATTTTCAAGGACGAACGACCCCGCAAAAGTAAGAATCGTGCTTAAGTTCATCGATCCCGTAGGCCATGCGATCAGGCATTTGTCGCTTAATTCCATCGAGAATGAGGTGTTGATAGATAGGGGACATAATTTCATGGTCGAATTCGTGGAATCCAGGAATGACGGCTCCGACTATTACTTTATCGGCATCAGAAACTATTAAGGGTCTTGAGCCAGGGCGAACGTTGGCGGAAGCGGCCTCTAGGCGCAGACAAGCGGTTCGGTCGATGTCCGGGCGCTCAAATAACAGCCTCTGCGCGGCGGGCGCAGTCGCGAAGGATGGGAGGAACAATAATGAAGAAAACAATAGCACTGGCGGCCTTGCTGCTGGCGGGAAATACTCTCTGGGCCGGGTCCGGAGATAAACCACTGGAATTGAAAGATGTTAATCTCCAGGCCATCAAGTCGGCAGTGGTTCCCGAACTGAAGCTATCCCCGGCGCCGGTCGGACCCGTAACCCCGGACAATGCAAAGCATGCCGTGCTTTACGCCACCGACGGAACTGTGATATCGATAGATTATTCCATTGAGCATGGCAGCACCGGCTACGAGGCCAGACCGGTTACGGTTAGTGTCTCTAATAAGGCTTTCACCAACCGCAACAGGGTCCGCGTGGTGCTGGTTAATTATTACGATCAGGGCGGGTATTCAGGGGAGGAAATGGACCGCAGTCAGATAGGGCTCGCGTATGGCGGCGGAACCAAGTATGTCGGACGGGATTCAAAAGGCCTCGTTCTTACCCTGGGTTTAATGGGGAAGAACTATACCTTTAAACAGGTAGTAACGGTGGAAGTGGACGGGAACTTGCTGACCAACGCGCAAACCAATTCCCGGAACTTCCCGTTAAAGATGACTTGTAAATAAGTGGGGGGCCGGGATGTCGGATACTACCGAGCCCTGTCTTTCGGCGTTCGAGCGGGAAATCGGAAAGGCTGTGGCGAAACAAGCCCCAGGGCGGATAGCGGAACGAAAGAAGATGTGCCAAATGAAGAAATATTTAGCGAACCCCGGCGGCAAGAGAAAGTTTATTGAACCATATGTCGCGCTGTGGCGCGTGTCGCTTCTCTCTCTGGCGGCGGCCGTTCTGTTTTGCGCTTGCGGCAATAAAGATGCGGAACAGGATGCTCGGATAACTCTTCTGGCGTATCCGGCAGTGGAGGGCAAGGCAGGGAACAAAGACTGCAAAGACTTTCGGGGCCGGTGCATGGTCTTTCAGGCCGACAAGCCTCTGTTCCGTTTGAGCGGTTTTAAGTTCAGGGCTTTGCCGTCGATCTCCGACGCCGGACACGATCGGATAGTGCTTCTTTTGAACACGAAGCAGGCGGAGGAAATGGAGACTATTCCTGAAAAGCATATCGGCGAGGGAAAACGCCTCGCGCTGGTTTGCCAGGGCAACATACTGGTCGCTCCCGAACTAAAAGCCAGGGTAAAGACGAAAGTCCTTACTATCGACTTTTGCAACGCGCATGCGTATAGGATAGTGCTGTCATGTCTGCGCCGAGAAATCCCGCACGGCTACAGGTTCAGCGAAGACAAAGCCTGGAACAGAACCGATCCTGTATCCGAATAACTCGCCGGCCGGACAGCGGATCCTTCTACTTATGAAAACAATAAATATACTACTGTTCCTGCGCGGTTTAAACCTCCCCCGCGCTGCGCAGGGGCTTATGGCGACGATCTTCACGCTGGCGTTGGGCCTCCCACAGGGCCTCTCCGCCATGGAACCCCCGCCGCAGGGCTATGCCGGGCGCGGCCCTTCTGCCGGCATCGACCCGGACCTGGGCATCGGTAATATGGAATTTCCACCGGACCTCGTGGCCGGCTTCATCGGCCGCTTCGGGAATGAACGTGGCCCCAATCTGCTGAATTTTCGCGACAAGGGGCTGCCCTCCACCGGGAGCCCTAAAATGCTGGTGCTGCTGATAGATTTTGACGAATACCCCGCCCGGTCCGGCGACACTCCCGCAGCCATGCGCGAAAGGATATTCGGCGGCGGCGGGCAGTTCCCCTACGAAAGCCTGACCGCTTATTACCGGCGCTCCTCCTACGGCAAACTGAAGCTGGACGGCAACGTGTTGGGCTGGTACCACGCCGGCCGTCGCTCCGACGTGACGCAGACCGGTAAAGGCCGCGAGGCGCTTATCCGGCGCGCGCTGCAGAGCTATGCTGAGCACGACTTCTCCCAGTACGACAGCGACGGCGACGGCCAGGTGGACTACTTCGCCGTGATCTGGACAGGCCCCGTTGGCGAGTGGGCAACCTTCTGGTGGGCCGTGGCGCCGAAGTTCTCGGACAGAGGCTTTACTGTGGGTGGCAAGCGCCTTAACGCCTATGCCTGGCAGGGCGTAGCTTACAAATGGGAAGACCCGGCGGCTGAGTTCCGGACCAATATCCTCATACACGAGACCGGCCATGCTCTGGGCCTGCCGGACTATTACGACTATAAACCGGAAGTCGGGCCGAAGGGCGGGTTGGGATACATGGACATGATGGACGCCAGCCGCTACGACCACAACTGTTTCAGCAAGATGATGCTGGGCTGGATAGAGCCGCGCGTTGTGACGGCGGCGGGGGATTTTAGTCTGCGCTCCGCCGCCGAGTCCGGCGATTGCGTTATGATAATGCCTCATGGCCGCGGCAAGGACCCCTTCGGGGAATTCTTCCTGGTGGAGAACCGCCGCCGCACCGGCAACGATTCCGATACGGCTTTCCCCGGGGGCGGGCTGGTCATCTGGCACGTCGACGCGCGGTTGAACATGTCCCGGACCAATTTCCGATATAACAACTCTACCACCGAGCATAAGCTGCTGAGAATTCTTGAGGCCGACGGGCTGGAGGATCTTGAAACCGGCGCGAGCAGATGTTTCGGTCTAACGGACTTCTACCTGGCAGGCCGCGCGCTGGGCCCTGACACTATTCCCTCCAGCCGGCTTTACGACGGCTCCGACGCCGGCATAAGCCTGCTTTCTACAGGCGGGGAGGGAGAATCCCTCTTCAGCGTAGGAATAAATTAAATCCAGCGCGGCTGCGCGCGAGCGCGCAGCCGAATGATCTAATCTGCCATGTGCGCAGTATGCGGTATATTAAGCCACAGGCTTAATTAAAGACTCTCCGCTAAACCGCGCCTCCTGGGTCAAAATAGAGGCGTGGATTGGGTATTCCGATCCTTTGCCGGGGCCGGGGATCAAGCTAAACTATGGTATAGCAACAAGCGATTGCCTGCGCGGACGGACCACAAAACTGTCATAAGGAAGGGTTACATGAAAAAACTATTCTCCGCCGTTCTGATCATCAATCTCGGGGCAGCCTTCGTGGCGGCGGTTGACGTGCCGGCGGCGGAGTTCGAACTTGCCGGCGTGACCGCGGAAGGGATAAGAGGAGAGGCGTCAAATGGCCCGGCTGTTCCCGCGGTCCCAAAGGTGCCCGCCCCCTCAATGGTCCCCGTTGCGAAGGCTGCGGGGCACGCACAGGCCTCAAAAACCGCCGTTCATTCCGACCCCGCCATAATACCCGGCATCATAGTCCCATTTTTTGCCTGGCACGATAATGTTACCGCGCCGCACTCAAATGTCGGGGCGCCTTCGCCGGTGCGGTTCGTGACCATTCCCGGCGGCAGGTTCATGATGGGGACAAATAACGGAAAAAAATATTTCGAAGACGCCGTTCCGGTCCGCGAGGTCGCGGTTAAAACCTTTGAAATGTCGAAAACAGCGGTTACTGTGGAGCAATACGCGGAGTGCGTAATCAATGGCTGGTGCAGCGAGCCGGGCACGCGCGGCTATTGCAATTGGGGACAGAAAGACCGGAAATACCACCCGGTCAATTGCGTGACCTGGGGCCAGGCTGCCCGGTATGCGGAGTTCAAGAGCAAACAGCGCGGTTTCGAAGGCGTGAGGCTGCCCACCGAGGCCGAATGGGAATATGCGGCCAAAAGCGGCGGCAGGGATCAAAAATACCCCTGGGGCAACGAGGAAGCGTCCTGCGACAGAGCGGTAATGCCTAACGATCGGGGCGTTATGGGCTGCGGTAAGAACCGCACTCTGCCGGTGTGCTCCCGAACAGCCGGGAATACCGCGCAGGGTTTGTGCGATATGGCCGGGAATGTAAGGCAGTGGGTGCAGGATAAATATCAGGATTCGTACAGAAACGCGCCCGCTGACGGCAGTGCGTTCGATGCTCCGGGTTCCAACCGGGTAGCGCGTGGCGGGTCTTTCTTCACTACTTCCACCAGCCGTCTGCGGGCCGATTGCCGTTACTATTACGACGCCGGCAGCTATGATTTCGAGATCGGGTTCCGTCTCGCGAGGTAAAGTGCCGGCGCCTTTATCGAACTCCGGTCGGATCGGAGTTCGGGTTGCCGGGCGGATCAAGGAATATATATGAACAAACATAAAACGCTGACGCCTATTCTCTTCGTTCTGGCCCTTATCGGCGGAGCCGGCCTTTCCCTGGCGGAAACAGGCTTCGGTCCGGCGCAGACCATGGACCTGGCGGAAACCATAAAGGAGGCCAGGCAAACGCCGGTCCCCGGCCTCTCACCCGGGATCCCGGCGGAACCGCAGTTAGTGACGGACCCTGGCTTGCGGCGCGGTTCCGCCGGTTTCCCTATTACCGGAACGGATCTCGGTCCGACGGGGTGGGATTTTGTCGATATGATAGAGACTTTTCAGACGCGGTTGCCCAAGGACGTGGCGCGGTATTTCTCCGCCGCCGGACCGCGGGAGCTGGTCGGGGGGATCTCAAAGAGCTACGAAAGCGAAATCAGGGCCGGCATCGGGACCGAGAAAGAACATGTCGTCATTGAACTTACGCGGATCCTTATCGACGCGCCTTTTTCCGTTTTCCAGAAGAAACTTCCGGCCGGGGACTGGGGGCTTAACATCGCTCACCGCCTGGGAGGAGAGGTCCTCGTGACGGAGAAGGGGGCCGACGGGCGCGTTGTACGGCAACTTGAGCGGATGGTGCTCAGCGGGGTTCCCTGTGCCGCAGTGAATCTTTCTTTGACCAACCAGGATATGACCAAGGCCGAGATAATACGCTACGGGAAGGACAGCGCAAAAGTATATTGGCGCGTATACCGCTCCGATAACGGTTCCACCAAGGTGGACGTCGGCAGCGTGGAATTCCGGGCCTACGGCGAATCCTCCGTTCTGGTGACCTTTCATTCGGCGCACAGGCTGCGCGGGCTGGAGTTCCTGCCCGGGGTCGCAAAGCGCGTACTATCGCAGACTTTCCTCGATCACGCGCGGCGGTACCGGGATATAGCATTAAGCCATAGGCTTAACTGAATACCGTCCGACTAAACCGCGTCTCCTGGGTCGAAATAGGGGCGTAGACCGGGACCAACGCTTCTTACCGCGGTCCGTTTTTCAGGCTAAACTATAGTATCGCAACAAGCTCAATCGAGCATATTCTGTCGGAAATAAGGAGAATGAAAATGAAAAGAATACTAATAGCGGTAGCGATAACGGCAGTTGCCACGAGCGCGGTGCATGCATTTAACCCGTTTCAGCATCAGGCCAAAGGGAGCATCGCCGAATGCAGGGTGGTAGATGGAGAGTATGACAACACTATCATGGTCCCTGGCAGAATTTACCTGGAATCCACTGACGGCAATCCGTTCGATATGGCTTCTGCAAAACGCCTGACAGTCGAAAACATACTGGGAATCAACACGGTATTCCAGAGTAAAAGTCTTTTCGTGTCCGGCGGAACAAAAGTGGACTTCTTTTCCGAGAACACATCATCGCCCATTCAGGCTGTGCTCCTTGTCGGCACCACCCCCGGACAAATACGAAATAAGTTCAACGCTCTCCTTGTTATCGCCGGCGTCAATATCAGTATGACTGCTGACGGGGGGCCTTTAGCCGGGTGGAGCTCGCTGGTTTACAATTTGGAGTGCGAGGTGAAATAACCGGGGAGGCGCCTGCTGGATAACGCTCGCTCTCGCAGATCTTTTTGAGGTCACGCCCGGCGGTTCCGTGAGACACCTCGGCCGCCGGGCGGCTCTTCGGCCTGTGCCGTTACTTCTGCTCCTTATACCAGGCCTCGTTGCCGTACAGCTTTGCCACGCAAGCCTCGCACAGGCCATGGGTGAACTGCGCCTTGGAGCGCTGGCTTATGTAGCTCTCGACGCGCTCCCAATACCCCTTGTCGTTCCTGATCTTCTTGCAGCCTGCGCAGATGGGGATGAGCCCCTGCAATGTGGAGACTTCCCTTACCGCGGCTTCCATCCTCTTGCGCTCGGTCACGTCGCGCATGATCACCACAAGGTACTCCTTGCCGCCCAGCACCGCATGCTTCTCGTTGGCTTCGGCGGGGAACGTGGCTCCGTCCTTGCGGAGGTGGGTGATGGGCAACAGCAGCGCCGGCGCGGCTTTGACCTTTTCCACCTCGCCGCTCCAGTCGTAGTCCGGGGGCAGGCCGGCGCAGACCTCCGGGAACCTCTTCTTCAGCAGTTCCGGCTTGGAGTAGCCCAGGCTCTCGCACGCGCTCACGTTTACATCCAGAAAGCGCCCGTCGCGAGGGTCGAGTATCATTACGGCGTCGGTGGTGCTTTCGATCAGGTCCCTGAAGAGTTTGAGATCGTCGCTGGTGCGGCGCAGCTCCGTTACGTCGCGTATCACGCCCACTACGCCGCCTACCACCCCGCCTGCCGCGGAGAAAGTGGCCGAGTTCACCACTACGTTCCTCGGCTCGCCGGTCTTGTCCCGTATCTTCAGTTCGTAAGACAGAGAACCGGGCGCGGACAGAAGTTCGCTGTTCTTGGCCTCGTACGCGTCCGCAAGGTCGGGAGGGAAGATGTCCCGCACGGTGCGTCCCAGTATCTTGTCGGCCGGAAGGCCGGCGAACGCCTCGTACGCCTTGTTGCAGCCCAACAGTCTGCCGTCGACGCCTTTGTAAAAGACCGGGTCGGGGATGGTATCCATGAGCGTGTCCATCAGCAGGTTATGGCGGCGCAACGCGGTCTCGGCGCGCAGCCGCTCGGCCAGGTTGGCCGTGACTATCTCGATGTAGACGGCGGTCTGGTTAAGCAGCTGGTACCCGACCTCGCCGAAGGTTATGGGGCCGGTGAAGCCGGCGGTGCGCTTGCCTTCCAGGCCGGAGTGCAGGTAGTTCAGGATGCAGTTGCACGAGAACATCACCCTGTCGCTGATCCCCTGCGGTTCTTGGTCGATGAAGGCCCGCAGGTAGTCCCCTATCGGCTTGGCGTGGCGGTACTCCACTCCCTTGAAGACGGGCGCGAAGAACTTCACCTCGCCGTCCGCTGCCAGGGCGTCCTGGAAGGAAACGTTTACCATGGCGCCGCCGTAGTTGGCTACCAATGGGAGCCTGGTGTCCAGGCCTTTGCCGCGGATGTAAGCCTGAAGTTCGGTCGGTCTGCCGTTCACGAGCGCCTCCCTGGCGCTGAAGCCGTTCTCCGTGAAGGTGAGAACGTCGCCTTCCGACGGTTCGAAGATGTTGATGATGCCCACCACGGCGGTCCGGCCTTTCGGGAGTTCCGCGTGCATGACCACCGCAGCGTCCTCGTACGCGGCACCTGTGTGCCCGTCGAACACCAGCGGAGCGGCCTTGCCTATCTCCGCTACGCTGACGCCGGCTATCCATCCCGCCAGCGGACTTATAGCGAAATTCTCGTAGCTAGGGGCGTTCAGGGCGAAGGAGAGGTGGGTCTTGCTGGCTGCGGGGATGGCTATGAGGCTGAAGCCGTTGTCGGGCGAGTCCCTGTAGACACGGGAGAGGGTGTTGCTGTCGTAGATGGCGACCTTAACTCCGGTCAGATACCCCGGCAACTCGAGGGCGTAGGCCTTTTTCCGCGTCCTCACGCCGCCCTTCTCCGTCATGAAGTACGGCGTGGTCCCGCCTATCCAGCGGCCCTTCGGCAGCCGCCTCAATACCGTCTCATCGGCAGCGATAAAAAAATAGCCGCCGCGCCCTATCCTCTCTGCCAGCTCTCCGGCATCCATCAATGTCGTTGCGTTGATCATTTCCCCCGTCCTTTCCCTCATCCGTGGTCCCTTCCTTATATTAGCACCATTTGTATTTCACCGTCCAGAGAGACGAGCCGGGAAGATAGTGGGCGGTGTCCACTGGGACAAAGGGCCCAGGGCCGGGAGGGCCGTTCTGCTCTATACAAGCCGGGGGAGTTCGGCTACAATATCTTATCTAATCTGGTCCGGACAGCCGGACATAGGGGTGCCATTAATGAAAAAGAAACTCTGCGCGGCGTCGGTGTTCCCTTCTCTCCTGTTAGCTTCCAGCGTGATCTTTGCTGCCAACGACGGCTCCGTCACGCAGCTGTCGGATGTAAGCGACAGCGTAAAAACCATCATACAGGAACAAAAAGACGGCAAGCCGCTGCCCAACGGCGGGCAGATCGGTCATCCGCCCAAGCCCGGCCAGCCCGGTCATCCCGGCCAGCCGATCAATCCCGGCCACCCCGTTCAGCCCCCCAAGCCGCCGGTGCCGCCCCAGCCCCCGCAGCCGCCCAAGCCGGTAGACACTACCCACGCCTATAACGCCGGCATGCGCGACGGTGTAGACAGAGGCGCCAGGGAAGGCCGCCGCGAAGGTTACGCCGCCGGCATAGACGACGGCGAAAGGGAAGGCCGCTGGAACGGCAACCGCGAAGGCGATACGGCCGGCAGGGCCGCCGGTTACAGGGACGGCTACAATGTCGACCAGTCCGCCGGCACGCAGCAGGGCAACGCCGACGGCCAGAACGCCGGCATCAATAACGGCACCGAGGCCGGCAAGCGCCGCTGCTACGACGAGGGTTATACCAGCGGTTACAATATCGCTTTCGCCGCCGCCAAACAGCAGGGCGAACAGGACTCCGCTTCTTTCAGCAACGGCTACGCCAAAGGGCAGGCCGACGCCGCCGTTATGGAAGCCGAGAGCGGCCGCAAGGCCGGCTACCAGGCTGGCTTCACCCTGCGCGAGAACGAACTGCAGGCCTCTTTCCCCAGCGCGGGCGGCATGCGCGCCGCCGGCACGAAAAGCGTGAAGGGCGGAGACCTGTCCATAGAGCTGGCCCGCAACGGGTATTCTACCCCCGAAGAGCGCCAGGCCTATGACAGGGGATACCGGGAAGGCTACCAGCGCAGCTACCGCCGCGCTTACGACGACGCCAAACGCGACGGCTACAACGAAAGGTACAACCTGGCGTACAGGCGCGCCTACGACAACCAGTACTCCATAAGCTACCGCACCGGCTTTGCCGACGGCAAGGACAAGGGCTATAAGGCGGCTTACAGGTCCGCGTACAACTCGGCTTACGCGTCTTTCTACGAGCAGTACAGCAACCGCGAATACGCCGACCAGCGGGCCCAGGGCCAGAGCAGCGGCCGGGTTAACGGCCAGAAGGAAGGCTTCGAGGCCGGCTGCGCCGAGCAGACCAAGCGCGGCTACAACGAGGGCTACCAGAAGATGGCGGCCCAGGTTTACCCCGGCGCTTTCGAGGCCGGCAAGCAGTCCGGTATCGCCGCGGCGGACAAGTATTACAGCGAGAACTCGGTGCTGAAGGCTTTCGGCATCTCGTTCTACGACGAGAACAACAACGGCAAGTTCGAGGCGGGCGAGAACATCATGCTGCGGGCCGACCTGACCAACTACGGCTTCCAGAAGTCCGACACCATCACCGTAACGGTCAAGAGCGAGCGCGGGGAGATAACCCTGACGCCCGACCTGCGCGCCGAGGGCGTGAGCGGCCGCACCAAGGCCGCCGTGAACCTCAACATCGGCCGGCTCTACGACGTGGTAGCGCCCGACGCCGACGCGCTGGTGGTGACCTTCTCCGAGAAGGGCCGGATGATCGCGGACTACCGCCAGATGTACGCCAGGACGAACCCCAACAGGGTCGCCATCATCAACAAGGACGGCACCTCCATAAAGGAAAAGGCCGGCTGGCTGTTCGTCGGCACGGTGACCGAGCTCAACGCCGGCGAGAAAGTGCTGATCGTCGGCGAGAAGGACGACTGGTACAAAGTCCGCAGGTCCGCTGTCGGCGCCGGCAGCTGGAACGAGGGCTTCGTCAAGAAGGGCAAAGTGAGCGTGCAGTAAGCCCTCTTAACGCGCAAATACGAAACCGCCGGGACAGCCCGGCGGTTTTGTTTTGGGGGGATAACCCGGTTCCCCCGGAAAATTGTAAACTGGAGGGGTATGAAAAAACCTTTCTCGCTGTGCCTGGTCCCCTTCCTGCTCTGTCTTTCGGCCGCCGCCTCCAGGGCGGAGCAGAGGGTAATGGCCTACTCCAATCCCGCCAATGCGGCCGAGGTGGACGATACCGCGCGCTACTACCACGGCAGGTATTACCCGCAGCTCAGACTGGTGCGCGCGGAAGACCTGAAGAAAGGAGACGACGTGGCGCTGCTGGTGGGCGCGCCGGCCGGCTTCCCGGCCATGCAGGCGGCGCTTTCCCGCTTCGGGATAAAGACCGACGGCGCCACGCTTAACGTGGACGGCGCGGTGTACAGCAAGAACAGCGGCCTGGCCCTGAGGTGGCGAGAGGCCGGCGCCGACGCGGAACTCCGCACGGGGGCCTTCTGGCAGGCGCCCTGGGCCACTTTCTATGTTTCCACAGCCGCGGCGGCGGCCGCCCTCTCCGGCTCAGGCGACGGCGCCGCGGCCTACTTTATAAGCTACCCGTCGTACCCGAAGGCGCTGGTTCTGCGGCGCGGGAAGTTAACGGCGTCCTCGGGGAGTTACCGGTTTGACGCCTCCGAGGAGCTGGCGGCCGATCCGTGCGGAGATTTCCAGCGGCGGCTGCGCAGCTCTACCGGCACCTATATCACCTACTACTACAAGGCCGGTTCCTGGGCCGAGCAGACCATAAATGATTTCATCCCGCGCACCGAGAAGGAAATGGCCGAGCTTGCGGCTTATTTCGGCATCGAAAAAATGAAGCCGATGAGCTACTACCTTTACGACAGCCGCGCCGAGAAGGAGGCCTGCACCGGAGTATACGGCAACGGGCACGCCATGCCCAACGCCGGCGAACCGGAGGTGTTCGCCGTGCACTGCAGCACGCTCAGCGCCACCGGCAAGCATGAGTTCGTGCACCTGTTCGCCGAGGAATACTGGGGGCGCGGCCCGGAGAAGCTGCTGCGCGAGGGCATAGCCGTGGAGCAGGACCGCGGCTGGAGCGGCAAGCCGTTCAGCTACTGGGGCCCCGAGCTGCGCCGCCGCAAGGCGCTGCCGACGCTTAAGACGCTGCTGACCGACAAGTCTTACTGGTTCCGGAATTCCTCCGAGGCTTACGCCGCGGCCGGGCATTTCGCCGATTTCCTCATCAGGAGGTTCGGCAAGGAAAAGTACCGGCAGGCGTACCCGCTCGAGTTGAACGACGCCAACGCCCTGCGCGTCTTCGGCGAGGACCTGGCCGCGCTGGAGAAGGCGTGGCAGGCGCAGATAGACGCCGAAGAGGCCGCCGCCAAATAGGGGAGGCTTCACTTTATGAACAGGACCACGGGATTTGCGCTGATCGCGCTGGGGCTTTTGTGGGCGGCGCCAGCCCGGGCCCAACTATTCGGCGAGAGCCCGGACTATGATAACCCGGCCCTTTACCTTGCCCCCGGACCGCAGTCCGGGATAAGCCTGTCCGCGGCCGCACTGCGCGCCGAGATCGGCGTAAGCACCGCCGCCAACGCCGAAGAACTGGTGCCGGCCGTGTACCGGTGGCTGACCGGCTTCAAAGCCGGCGCGGCCGGCGGCGCGCTTATCGGCAAGACCACGGCCGACGGGCTGTTAAAGGGCCGCTACCTCTCGGGCTGCCACGACTGGGCGCTGCTGTTCTCCAGCGTGCTGCGCAGGCTGGGCTACCCGGCGCTGATGGCGGACGCCGCCGGCATAAAATGGGCGCGGGGGTACGACGGGGGCGGCTTCTCGGGACATGTGTTCGCCGAAGCCTACCTGGAGGGGCGGTGGATGCTGATAGACGCCAACACCGGCCGCTACGTGCGTAATTACGACCCGCGTAATCCCGTGATACCGCTGCGCGTGGGCGGCGAGGCGGCCGGCCTATATGTGATGTTCAAAGGCGTGGACCCGCTGAGCTACGGCATAGCCGGCAGCGGCGATTTGAACGAGAAAATGAAACTCTTCGCCGCGCGCCTGCCGGGGCTGCGGCTGAAATATCCGGCCTATACTGTGACCTATTCGCTGGTGCCCGGGCAGGACGCGGTGCAGGCGGCCCCGGACGAGTCCCCCGGGGTCCGCTGATGATCATATGACTCTTTGGGCTCGCGCGAGGCCGCCGGGACCGCCCGGCGGTTTTGTTTTGGTCAGGGCACCGCGTAGAGCACGGTTTCGCAGGCTACGGGCTGGTGCTGGCGCAGGTAGATGCGGTATTCGGGGACCAGCGACCTGATAAGGAGGGGGATTTCAAAAAGATCCCCTGGCTTGTGATACACGCAGACCGCCAGCTTGGGCCGGTTGCGCTTTATGGTTTCGGCGGCGCCCTTGAGGGCTTCCAATTCGGCGCCTTCTATGTCGAGCTTTATAAAAGTGGCGTCGGGCGCCAGGTGGTCCACCGTGTCCGCGTCCACCGAAACCTCGCCCTCGCCGGAGACGGCGGAGGCCGAGGTGCCGTGCCACACGGCGAAGGGCAGCGTGGCCGGCGCGCTCCACAAACCCTTGTTGAAAACCGTTACGCCGCGCAGGCCGCGTCTTTCCACCGCGGCCTTCAGCTTGTCCGCCGTGGCCGGGTCCGGTTCGAAAGCGCGGCAGCCGGCGCACTTGCCTCCGGTGAGGCGCATGAAGGTGAGCAAAGTGTCGCCGGTGTAGGCCCCGCCGTCCACGAACACCTCGCGGTCAGAAAGTTCTATTATCCCTTTGGGGAAATATTGCTCCTTGCGGCTCAGGCCGGCGAGCGCCTCTCCGGCCCCGCCGAGCTTGCTGTTGATGAAGGCCTCGAAGGTCTGGCGCGACAAGTCGTCTCCGAGCATCCCGTAGGCCGCCTCGAACTGCGCCCTATGGGCCTCGAGGTAGGCGCGGTCGAAAGTGTTGTTCAGCAGCTCGCCCATCACGTCGAAGAAATAACTGCCGGCCACGCGGGCGCGGTCCAGGCGGGCCAGTTTCTCCCCGGCCAGGCGGGCGTTGGCGAAAGCTATGACGACATTGAACCGCTCGAACCTGCGGTTTACCTCCCCGAAGCCGACGGCCTCTCCGGAGGTGGTGAACCCGGCGTCGGTAAAGACGGCGGCTATGGGCAGGCCGCGGCGCGCCAGGTACTCGCGCACATAAGGCGCGTACCAGCCGTCGCCGTAAAGCACCAGCGGCAGCCCGGAGGCCTGCAGTTCTTTTATGTCCTCCGCGGCCCTGTCGGGGCCGGAGGCGAGCTTGTTCCAGAGCGCGGGCATACCCTATTTTAACAAACCGCGGAGTCCCGCCGGCGAAACCAGCCGGTTTTGTTTTTGCCGGGGCGGCGGATATTTAGTTCAATTGAGTTATGCGGGACCAAAGAATTTTACGGAGGACTAATGCTTAAAAGAATTTTTCTGGCAGGGGCTTTCCTTACGGCGGCCGCCGGGCCCGCCGCCGCGCAGTTCACGCGTACCGAGGACTTGCGCGTGCGGCCGCCCGAAGCCTGGCAGCCGCACAAGCTCTACGGGCTCTCGCTCAGCCTGGGCGGCGGCTACCTGAACGGCAACGTCAGGAACTACAGTTTTAACGGCGGCCTGGAGTTCGACTGGAAGCCTGTCGAAAAGCAGTCCCTGTTCCTGCAGGCGTCGGACAATTACGTGAAGTACGGCGACGCCGCCGTTACCGACAAATCGCGCGGGTCGCTGCTGTACGCCTACGCGGTAAGGTCCAGGCTGAACCTTTTTCTGCAGACCACGCACAGCCACGACAAATTCCGCCTGGTAAAGTACCGCATGACCAACACCGCGGGCGTCTGCTACCATAACTTCCTGCCCGGCGTCTTTAAGCCGGTAATGCTCAGCGCCGGCCTCACGCCGGAATACGAGAAAGACTCCGCCGGGAACGTTAAGCGCGATTTCCGCCTGACCGGGCGCGTCAACTTCGCCACCGCCCTCACACCTACCGTTAACCTGGGAGGCGACGTGATCTACACGCCGCGCGCCGCGGACACCGGGGATTACCGGCTGTATTCGGAAGGCTTCCTGGAGTTCAAGGTCTGGAAGGAGGCGGTGGCGTTCAGGATCACCGCCACCGAGGAATACGACTCCAGGCCGTTCACCGGGGTACGAAAGAACGACTTCGGCCTTACCCATGCCCTGGTCGTGAAGCTGGCCAAGTAAGTATCCGCAGGCGGGGGCCGGCCCTGCCGTATTGCGAAGCCGCCGTGGCGGCACGCGGTTTTGTCGCGGGCAGCGGCGCGTTGACAAGCCGGTTTTATATAGCCTAAACTGAAATTTATGCGCTTACACATATTGTTCCTGCTGTTGTTCCCCTGCCTGCTGCTCTCGACTGCGCCGCAGGCGCAGGCCGCTAAAAATAGCAAGGCCGCGGTCAAGGCTGCCGGCTACAAGGAGATCCCGGCTTTCAACTGGGGCCTCGCCGCCACCGGCTTCGTGGAAATGTTCAAGATGCGCAACCGGGAGGTGGAATCCTCCCACCCTAACCGCTTTTTTCCGGGCACGGCGGCTTTAGCGTTGGGCCGCATAGACGACTCCGGCCATTTCCTGCTGCTCAAGTGCGGCGCCTCGAGCAGCTGCGGCAGCATAAGAGACGTGCTGGAGGACCGCATGGTGTTCGCTACCCTGCTGGACGCCGTGCAAACCCCCAAGGTGCGCAAGGACCAGCTCTATAACCCCGTTACCTGGGAACTGAGCCCGTTGGGGGAGAAATATGTCGACATCCTGCGCAAGCGTTACCCGGACCTCTCCACCCGCCTGGGCAGGCTTATAGGGGCGGCCTTCGCCGGCGAGTAGAGAGCCGCGGCGGAGCGGCCGGCTGCCGCCGGGCCGCAGAAAGCAAGGAGATCGAGATGAATAATTGGCTGCTGCGCCTGCGCGGTATGGTCTGGATCTGCCTTAACTGGGCGGCCGGCTGGGCGGGAACCGGTTTGCTTATAGGGGTGACCAGCCTGGCGACGCCTTTCCTGCCCTGGGACGCTTTCTTCAGGGTCTTCGACGCCCCGCTGCCGGCGCTGGGCCTGCCGGGTTTTATCGGGGGCGCGCTATTTTCGATAGTTGTCGGTATAGCCGAACACCGCAGCAGGTTCGAGGACCTGTCGCTCGGCAGGTTCGGCGCGTGGGGGGCTTTAGCCGGCCTGATGTTGAGTCTGTTGCCCGCCGCCATGGTGGCCGCGGGGCTGGCTGCCCTTAACCACCCGGAGCATGGCTTGTGGAAACTGACCGCCCTGATAAGCGGTCCGCTGACGCTGCTGGGCGCCGTCTCTGGCGCGGCCTCGCTGCGGCTGGCCAGAGCGGGGCGGCTCTGGAAGACGCTGCTGCTGCAATTACTGGCCCGAGAATAGAGGTGCGCTCTGACTTGGCGCCAAACAAAAACCGCCGGGACAGCCCGGCGGTTTTTGTTTCTGCTGGTTAAGGCGCTCAGTAGTAGGCCACGGTGGTGAGGCCGAAGATCACGCGGGAGTGCATTTCGGAATAATCTATGCGGAAGAAGCCGTTCTCGCCCCAGTCGTCGCCCCAGCTGTTCTTTACTATGAAATATTCTTCGGCGTCGTTATAGCCCACCAGCAGCACGGCGTGCGCGCCGACGCGCTTGCCGCCCACGCGGGAGTAAACGCCGCCGGTGTAGTTGAGGAAATCCTCGTAGACCTGCATGGAGGTGGGCAGCGGGCCGTAATGGGCCAGCGCGGCCTTGATCTTGTTAACGGTGGGCAGCACCATGCCCCAGCCTTCGATCTTATGCGTGTTGCGCTCCCAGCCCGTGGCTGCGTTGGAGCAGGAGCCGTTCTCTTCGGCGTAGGGATAGGCCGATTCGGCCGGCAGGCCCTGGCGCACCAGGAAGCGCGGGAACAGGGCCCCACCCTTGCAACTGCCGACGCTGCTGCAGGAAATATAGAGCTGCTCGGAAAGGTCTATGTCCAGGCCGGGCTTGCCGCTCTTGCGCATCACGTACGACTCCAGCGCGCCGGTCATGGCGAAGGACCAGCAGGAGCCGCAGCCGCCCTGGCGCTTGGGGGCTGTGACGAAGTTGCCGCCGTTGTTGCGCCAGTCTACCGAGGCGCGCAGCCGGGTCTCGGGGGCTTCGGGGGCCAGCGGGCCCGAGGGGGCGTTGGTGTCCAGCCCTACCAGATCGCTCCACTGTTCTTCGGTGAGATTGGAGACTCCGGTCTCGCCGGCGGTCCACCGCGCGCCGCGCGTCTCTAACGATTTCTGTAATTCGGTCAGCTTGGCCCGGGCTTCCCGCGTGAGCTCGGCGGCGGCGGAGCCGGCCATCAGGCAGACTAGCGCGGCTGCCGCTATGCAGGCTGGGCGGAGGTTCATGTATATAGGTTAGCTTGCGGTCGCGCGGGTTTCAAGGCCATAGGGCCCAGGCCCGGCTGCCCCGTGTGGTACCGGGAGTTCTGTATGGGGATTTACGGCTGGAGGGCCAGGGCGGGCGGTTCCGCCGCCCTGAGCAGGCGGGAGGTGGCGCCGCCCTTGTGGAACAGCCAGGAGGCCCACACACCTTTGGCGAAAGTGGAAAGGGTAATGGCCCACCAGATGCCCGGCGTGCCTAAGCCCAGGGTGATGGCCAGCAGCCAGGCCGCCGGCCAGCGCGCCAGCGTGAGCGGCACGGCGATGAACATGTAGTCGCGGGTATGGCCCAGCCCGGTGAACACGCCCTCGAAGAGCAATTCCCAGCCGAGAAATATTTCAAAGTAACCGACGGTGCGCAGGTAGCGCGCGGCGTTGGCTATGACTTCGGGGTCCGACGTCATCGGGCGCACCAGCAGCTCCGGGACGAAGATGAAGGCGAGCGCCACCGGCAGCAGTAGCACCGTGATGAGCAGGCGGCCGCGCGTCACTATCTGCCGCACCCGCTGCATATCGCCGCGGCCGAAGCTCTGCCCCACCAGCGCCGCCATGGCGGTGGAAAAACCTATGCCCAGGAAATAAGGCACGCCTTCCAGCCGGAAGCAGACGCTCAGGCCGGCGAGCGGGGCCTCGCCGAAGCGCGTGATGATGGCCGTAAGGGCGGGATACACGAGCGACCAGACCACGTTCACCGAGGCGGCCGGCACGCCGATCTTGAGCATGCGCGCGGCGCGCGTGAAAGCGGGCCGCCGCAGTACCTCGGCCAGCGGCGGCAGGTAGCCGCGCCGGCGCAGGAACACCACTTGCAGCGCCAGCGCTATGGTGGTGACCAGCACTGAAGCCGCCGCGGCGCCAGGCACTCCCAGCGGCCGGCCCGTCCCCCAGCCAAGTATCAGCACGGGGTCCAGTACGATGTTGAGCGCCACCGTCGCCGTCATTATGATCACGTTGGTGCGAGTGTCCCCGTAGGCGTTGAAGACGCTGCCCGCCAGGTTGCAGAGGTAATAGAGCGGCAGGGCGCAGACGTAAATGGTGAGATACTGCCGGGCGAAGGCGGCCGTTTCCGGCTGCAGGCCCATCAGGCGGAAGATGAGGGGGATGCTCGGCAGCAGCAGGGCCATTATCAGCAGGCTGCCGCCCAGGCTCAGCCAGGCGGCTTCCACGGCGGTCTGCCGCGCTTCTTCGCTCTTGCCCGCGCCGAAGGCCTGGGCTATCAGGCTGTTGGCCCCGGCGGTGGTGGCGGCCATGGCCGCGTAGACCGCCCAGGTAAGGAAAGCGGCCGAGGCCACGCCGGCGATGGCGGCGGTACCCAGCGTGCCTACCCAGAAGATATTGATGATGTCGAAGAGGACGAACCCCAGCGAACCCAGGAAGGCCGGGACGGCTATGCGGAAGATCTCGCGGTCCAGCGGGTGGCGCTTCCAGAGGGCTTTCATAAAGTAATTTTAGCAATTCGGGGAGGGCCGTTACGGCGGGATCGAACTTTCAACGCAGGAGGACGCGCTCTTCCCGCGGCCCCGTGGAGTCGTCAGCCTTCACCGTTATGTCTATGCGCCCGAGCTCCCTGCCGTCAGAAGTTATGATCTCCACCCGCCAGCGGCCGGGCCGGTAGTTGGCTTTGGACGTGAAGCCCCGCCAGCCGCCGTCTCGGCCTCCGGCTATGGGCATGGGCATGGTGTCCGACTCGCTCCAGCCGTCCGGGCCGCGGTAGCGCCAGCGCACGGCGAGGCGTTCCCTGAAATTGGTGGGCGCGAAAACCGCGGCCCAGCAGTACAGCGTGTCGCCGGGCCGCGCCAGGAAGGTCTGGTCGCCGCGCTGCCAGAACTTCCAGCGGGGCCGCGTGGAGACCAGTTCAAACCCGTTCTCATTGCGGCTGACGCCGTGGTAGACGCCTATCTCGGAGATGGACAGCGGCACGGGCGGTATCACTTTGGCGAAATAGAGGATGGTGAACAGGGCGGCAACCGCGGCGAAGGGATAAACCGCATGCCGGCGCACCGCCAGTTCCTGCTGCGGCAGGCGCGCTTTAAGCCGCCAGGCCAGGAGCGCGGCGCAGGCCGAAGCGCCTATCATGGACCCCAGGAAAGGCAGGGCGCCGAGGCGGCCCATGAGGGTGGGCACGAGGTAGGTGAAATAGGACACCAGGCAGAGGCTGAACAGGCTCATGCGCAGCAGGGTGCCCGAATTCTTGAAAGGCTTCAGCTCGTTCACCGCAACCAGGGCCGTCAGGCCCACCAGGAACAGCAGCGAGGTGCCCAGCGAGGCGCTCTTGAAATAAAAGAGGGTATAGATATTCAGCAGGGTGCCCAGCATGAAATGCGTGGCCCCCACGTGGTAGCGCCAGGCCGTCCGCAGGCGCTCGGGGGGGAGGAAGCCGCCGTAGGTCTCGCGCAGTTCCAGCCCGGTCAGCCAGGCGCACAGGGTAAGGTAGGTCGCCTGGTGGATGATGTTGTGCAGCTTGTCTATGCGCCCCACGGCGAGGACGTCGAACAGGAAGCCGGCGACGAAAAAGCCCGCCGTGCAGGCCGGTTCGTGCTTGTTGTAGAAATCTTTAGCGCGCTCGAACATCCGACAGGCTCCACGCCGCGTTTCCTTCCCCCGCTATGATACCAAAAGCGGCGCCTTCGCATTTAAGGCACGGCCGCGAAGACAGGCGGCTCGGGCAGGGCCCGATCTGAAAATCATGCGCCTGGATATTGTATTCCGTGCTCCGCTCCGGTCCGCTGCCAGCCTTCGCGCCCCGAAACGCCGGGAAAGCCCGGCGGCTTTGTTTTGTAGAATTCAGATATGAAGACCAAAAAAACAAGTTTGCCGAAAGGCGCGTCGCTGGGCCAGCTGCAGCGTTATATCGAGAGCGAAGCCAAAAAGCGCGGCTTCGGCAAGCAGGCGCCGCTGGAGAAATGCCTGATACTCGGCGAGGAGATAGGCGAGCTGTTCAAGGCCATACGCAAAGAAGAGAAGATCCCGGTGGGAGAGCACTCCAAGATAGGGACCATCAGCGAGGAGCTGGCCGACGTGCTGATGTACGTCTGCACCATAGCCAGCTACTACAAAGTGGACCTGGAGCGGGCCTTCCGCGACAAGGACAAGGTCCACGCCGCGCGCACCTGGCGCTAGCGCTGAAACTCCCGGGGGCAACCGCGGGAGCCGTTATGATAGAATGTTTTCGTAGTCCGCAAATTTCAGGAGGAAACAATGAAATACTTTATCGCCATAGCCGCGGTCGCTCTCATGGGTACCGCTGCCTGCCAGCAGAAAGCCCCGGCCGCCGCCAGTTTCGAGTTCACCGTGCAGAAGCAGGAGAACGCCCTCACCTTTAAGGCCGTGCGCGGCGCGGAGTGGAATGAACTGTCTTATACCTGTCAGACGCTGCCCTGCGATTTCGTGCTGGACAATGCCGGCGTGAACGTGAATACACCCGGCACCGGCTTCAGCATAGCCATGACCCTCGACGCTAAAGAAGTGAAAATGGCCTCCACGGCCGGCGCCGACTGGAAGACCCTCACCTACGCCTGCGAGTCCAAGGCCTGCGCCTTCAGGGTGGACGAGAAGGGCGTGGCCGGCCTCTAAGACGGCAGCCGGAGCCGCGGATATATAAAGCAAAACCGTCGGGCCAGCCCGGCGGTTTTGTTTTGGTAGAATAAGCGCATGCTGACTTTCGTGCTGTGGCTGATCTTGCTGGCGCTCTGCTGGCCGCTGGCGCTGCTGGCGCTCTTCCTGTACCCGCTGGTCTGGCTTGTGCTGCTCCCGTTCCGGATGCTGGGCGTGGCCGTGGGCGGGGTGCTCGCCCTGCTGTGGGCAGTGGTAACGCTGCCGGCGGCCATACTGCGCCGTCTGAGCGGCGGGCCGGCGGCGGCGAAGGGAGATTTAAAATAGATAAGCGGTCGATCCGGAACTGGCGGACAAATGCGGCCAGTTTAGATATTGGCCATTATGATCAGCGCGAAGGTGGCGAGGGTGAGGAGAAGGAGAATAAGCGCGGAAAAGCCGCCCAGTTTAACGCCCAGGTTTCGTCCCATACGCATATTATAGGATATCGACAAAGCAGAACCGCCGGGGCAGCCCGGCGGTTCGCTTTTGGGACGGAGTGGTTTCTCCGGTTATTTCTTGGCCGGGGCCGCGTTTTTCTTGGCGGCCTTGACCTCGTGACAGGCGTTCACCTTGATGGCGGCCAGCGGGTACCTGGGCGGGTTCGGGGGCAGGAACTCTCCTTTCACGGTGACGGTTTTCCCGGCCATTTTCTCGAGGGGCTTGAAGGCTTTCTTGTCCTTGTTGGGGATGAGCTTTATGGTCTCTTCGCCGGCCTTGAGCAGGATAGTGTCGAACTTTTCGTTCTTGGCGGCGTCGGCCTTGACGATCTCGATGGCGCCGGTCTTCTCTACCAGCTCGGGCTTTTTCTCCGGGGCCTGCGCCCAGGCGCCGGCCGCTCCGGCCAGCAGTGCGAAAGCTATGAAACCGCCGAATATCTTGTTCTTCATTCTGGTCTCCTTAAATTAGCCGCGTTATAAACGAATAATACATCTTTACCGCCCGCCGCTCAACAGCGCCGGCGGCAGCCGTGGTCCTCCTGTGGCAGGTAAAATGCTCCGCAGCTGGTGAAGCACAAACTCGGCAATTGGGAGCATATATGAAAATAGTTGTGATGCTGGTGTTCGCGGCGCTCGCGGGTGTTGTCAGCGTAAACGCTGCCGAGCCGGCCCTCAATTTTGGCGGCCGCGGCGGTGCCGCTGCGATAGCGGTGCCGGAGGCCGGCGCCCCGCAGATCATCCCCGGGCGCACATTCCGGGGCGGCTACGATTTCAGCGACGTGTCCAGGCTGGATAAGGCGCTGGATAAGACCATAGCCAACGCCGAAAAGAATAACAGCCCCAGGACGGTGGCCGCCCTGAAGTGCCTGCGCAGGAACGGTACGGCAAAACAGAAGACGGCTTTCGTGTACGCGGCCGGCGCGTACGCCTTCCCGGAAACCTGCGAGTCCGGGAGCAAAGCGCGCAAGAGCGCCGAAGGCGACAGCCAGGACTGCGTGGAGATATGGACCTGCCGGGTCACCACGGAAACCGTGCTGAAGTGGACCTGCGACGCTGAAGGCAGGTGCTCGGAGCAGCCGGTGGAAGTCATGTACGAGACCTGTTATATGGACTGCGAATGAAAACCCACTTTGCGGTATGAGAACAATATTTTCATATGAAAATATTTATTAGCCGGACCTCGGGCGGGAAAGGGCCGCCGCTGAGGGAAAAGAAGCGGATTGCCGGTTTTTAATCGCTGGCATATAAAATGCTCTGTATGGGGTGAAGTCCAAAATCAAGGCACGGGGAGAAAATATGAAAAAAGTTATGATGCTGGTGTTCGCGGTGGTGGCGGCGGCGGGTGTCAGCGGCGTAAACGCTGCCGGGCCGGCCCTCAATTTTGACGGCCGCGGCGGTGCCGCTGCTATAGCGGTGCCGGAGGCCGGCGCCCCGCAGATCATCCCCGGCCGCACCTTCCAAGGGGCTTATGACTTTAACGACGTGGCCAAGATGGACCGGGTACTGGACAAAACCATCGCCAACGCGGAGAAGAATAACAGCCCCGAGGTGGTGGCGGGCCTGAAGTGCCTGCGCAAGAGCGGTACCCCCAAACAGAAGGCGGCTTTCGTGTACGCCACCGGCACCTACGCGCTGCCGGAAGTCTGCGAGGCCGGTGTAAAGACCCAAAAAGGGATCGTGGACGATATAGTGGACTGCGTGCTGGAGACGGTCTGCGAGATCATAACCGAGACCGTGATAAAGTGGGCCTGCGACGTAGAGGGCAACTGCATGTACCAGCCGGTGGAAGTGCTGCGGGAGACCTGCCGCGAAATTTGCAAGTAATCGCTGAACCAGTGCGGAGAAACCGCCGGGAGGGCCCGGCGGTTCTGTTTTGGTAAAATTGTCGTATGCCGATTATTCCTGCGCGCCGCGGCGGGGCGGAATCCATGATGGACTACCGCGGGGAATGCTATGTCTGCCGCCGGGCGAAGCAGAACTGCCTCTGCGGCAGCGTTAAGCCTTTCGCCACGCGCACGCGCTTCGTTATCCTCATGCACGAGAGGGAAGCCCACAAGCAAAGAACTGGCACGCCGCGGCTGGCGCGGCTGTGCCTGACCAACTCCGAGCTGATAGTGGGCACGGATTTCACCGGTAACGAAAGGGTCAACGCCCTGATAAAGGACCCGGCCTACAGCCCTTTCGTTCTCTACCCGGGCCCCGACGCGGTGAATTTCAAAACCTTGGGCGGGGACGCCCTGGCGCCGGGGAAAACCCTGCTGGTCTTCGTGATAGACGGCACCTGGCGCGGCGCCAGGAGCCTGCTGAACAAAAGCCCCAACGTGCGCGCCCTGCCGCGGCTCTCTTTCGCGGGCAGGTATGTATCGCAGTTCAAGATCAAGAAACAGCCCATGGAGCACTGCGTCTCCACCATAGAGGCCATCTATTACCTGTGCAGGGAGGCCGAGGCCGCCGGTTACGAAAAACTCGGCGCCCGCGCCGAAATATTGATGCAGATCTTTAAAGAGCTGGTAGACACCCAGATCCGTTATCAGCAGGTGAAAGGCCGCCCGAGGGAAGAGGGCCCGGCGGCATAGGGCCGCCGGGTTTTGTTTGGTAGAATCTTGATATGCAGCCCGATTATCCGCTTTATGAAGAAATGGTGCGCCGCGGCTCGCGCGGGCGCTGGTTCTGGCGCGTCGGCACCTGGCTGTACGCCGCCGGCCTGCTGGGCATGGTGATAGTGCTGGCGGTCTGGCCCGTGGTGTTCTTCTTTAAGTTCGGTGAAACCGGCATCGGCTACGCCGTGGCGCTGTTGGCCATGGCCGGACTGGTGCTGCTGGGCAGCACCCTGCGCAGGGTCTCCTACCGCATAGCCCTGGGCGAGGGGATAGACATAACCAAATATTTCGAGCCGCCGCCCGGAGACAAACAGTAGCCGTTTGGCTCAGAGCGTGTTCTGCCAGGGCCCGGCGTTGGTAACGTTCCTGAAGCCCAACCCTTTCAATATCCCCACCCCTACGCCGCTGCGCGCCCCCGAGGCGCAGGAAAGCACTACCGGTTTGTTCTTATCCAGTTTCCCGGCTTGGCTGGCCAGGACGTCCAGCGGTATGTTCAGGCTGCCCGGCTTGTTGCCCGCGGCGAACTCCCCGGGGCTGCGCACGTCCACGAATACCGCCCCGGCGGCCGCCAGCTCCGGCAGTCTGGCGCGCGCGGCCCTGAAGCGGAAATAGCGGTAGAGCAGGAAGGCGATCACGCCAGCCGGCAGCAGATAAGGCTGAATGGTTTCCATGTCCATGCTTTGTCCTCGTTTGGCTGAATTGAACCTCGCTTTTTAGATGCGGCCGGGGGGCCGGAAGTTTCAGCCCCGAGGGCTTGATTTTCGCGGGGGGCGGTGTATAATATCAGGGTAGTCAAATCTAAGCATAGGAGGCCCTTGTATGGAGATTGTTATGAACGGCGTTTGCCGGGCCTCCCTGCACGTTTAACCCCGTTAACCGCCAGGCCGCCCGGCCGCAGTAAGACCGCGCACCTAGTGCGCCCGTCGGCGTTTAACGAGGAAAAAAGATTATGGAAGAAAAAACTTATACCGCCGCGCTGGTGACGGCGGAACATAAAGGGATGTACATCGTGCGGCTCGACGGCCGCGACGTGCCGGCCGTGCTGACCGGCAAAATACAGAGCGAGGCCGCCTCGCGGCTGGAGCTGCCGGTGGTGGGCGACAGCGTGGACGTGGCGGTGATAGACGGCGGCGCCCAGGCCGTGATCCACGGCGTGCGGCCGCGGACTTCGCTGCTGGTGCGCAAGGGGCTGGAGGACAGCCGCGACGCGGCGCAGCCGGTGGCCGCCAACGTGGCCAAGGTGTTCATAGTGATGGGGCTCGACGGCAATTTCAACATAGCCCGGCTGGAGCGGCTGCTGGTGGCGGCCTGGGACAGCGGGGCGCAGCCGGTGGTGGTGCTGACCAAGAAGGACCTGTGCCCGCCGGAGGAGCTGGCTGCGCGGCTGGACGCCGCCGCGCTGGCCGCGCCCGGCGCGCGGGTGATAGGGCTTTGCTCTCTGACCGGCGACGGCGTGGCCGAGGTGGAGGCCGAGCTGGCCGGGGGCCTGCGCTGCTGCTTCGTGGGCTCGTCGGGAGCCGGCAAGAGCACGCTGCTCAACCGGCTGGCGGGCCGCCAGGCCGCGGAGACCGGCGAGGTGCGCGAGGACGACTCGCGCGGCAGGCATACTACCACGGCCCGGCAGCTGTATTTCCTGCCCGGCGGCGGTCAGGTGATAGACACGCCCGGCATAAGGGAATTCGGCATGGAGCTGGTCGCCGGCGGGCTGCAGGCTTCCTTCAGCGACGTCGCCGAGCTGGCGGCGGAGTGCCGCTTCGGCAACTGCGCGCACTCGGGCGAGCCCGGCTGCGCCGTGGAAGCGGCCGTGAAAGCGGGCACGCTGTCCGCCGAGCGGCTGGCCAGCTATCACAAGCTGCGCCGCGAGACCGAGCGCCGCGAGGCCGCCGGCGACATCCGCAAGCGGATCGAGAGCAAGCGCAAGCTGCGGCAGTTCGGGCGGATGGTGCGCGATATCGGCGAGGACAAGCGCCGCCTGCGCGGCGGCTGAGAGGAGGCTAAATGAACAAAGTTCTGGAGACGATCAAAAACCGGCGCAGCATACGCCGCTACCTGCCGGAGCCGCTCAAGCAGGGTGAGCTGGACGCCATCCTGGAGGCCGGGCTGTACGCGCCCAGCGCGCATAACGACCAGCCCTGGCATTTCACGGTGATCCGCGACCGGGCGCTGCTCGACCGCATCAGCCGCCTGTCCAAGGAGCTGATGCTCAAGAGCGACCTGGACTGGATGCGGGCCATGGGCGCCAACGAAAGCTTCCATGTCTTTCACAACGCGCCTGCGGTGGTGGTGGTGGCGATGCGCAGCAACGCCCTGTCGCCGCTGGTGGACTGCTCGGCCGCCATCGAGAACATGCTGCTCGCCGCCGAGTCGCTCGACATCGGCTCCTGCTGGATAGGCCTGGCCCGCTTCTGGTTCTCCCTGAAGGACGAGGTGGCGCGCCTGAACCTGCCCGCGGGCTACGAGCCCTGCTACGCCGTGACCTTCGGCTACAAGGGGCACCGCCCGGAGAAGGCCCTGCCCAGGCGCACGGGCGCCGTCGCCTACATAGACTGACGCCGTTAAGCCAAATGAAAACCGCCGGGACAGCCCGGCGGTTTCGTTTTAGCCCGCGGGGGTCAGTAGATCTCGTTGGTGAGGCAATGCACCGAGCCGCCGGCGTACTTGAAACTGGTCAGCGGGGCCACGAAGCGCTCTATCCCCAGCTTGCGCAGCTTCTCCTCCACGCCCGGCGTGGCGAAGCGGCTGCAGTTCACCATCACGCCCGGGGCCACCAGCGCGTTCACGGCGTAATCGCCCAGCGTGTCGCCGTCGCCGGAAGAGTCCTGCGCCGACACTTCTATCACCGGCACGCCCAGCGCGCGGATCTGTTTCATGCTCCTGGGCTTGATGCCGGCGGAGGCGATGATGAGCGCCGCCAGGCGGTTGTCGGCCGAGAGCACCGGGGTGAAGACCGTGTCGAGGTGGTAGCCGTCGGATTCCACCAGAATATAGTTGTCCGGGCGCACGATGTCGCGCACGAAGTCGTGGCCCAGCCGGTTGGAACGCGACAGGCCGCCGAAATAGTAGCTGCCGCCCTCGGTCTTTATAAAATTGATGTCGCCGCCCTCGAGGAAAGCGTCCTTGGGAAGGGTGATCACGGTCTTCTTGAGCTTGGTGGAGATCAGCCGGGAGTGGAACTCGCCTTCGGTGACGCGGTCCTTCACGCTGAAGCGGCCCTTGATCCAGATGCTGCGGAAGATCATGCCGCCGTCGCGGATGAAGACGGCGTCGTGGTACAGGCTGTCGGGGCGGTTGAGGCCCTCGGGGAAAGGGATGATGTGCAGGTGGAACCCGGCGAGCAGCAGCGTGTCCACGAAGTTCAGCCATTCGCGGCGCAGCAGGTCCTGGTCGGGCACTATATTGTTCTTCTTGGCGTACAGGGTGGCGAAGTTCACGCTGGATTCGCTCTCGCCCTTGTGCACGGGGTAGCCCTTGTGCCACATGCCTTTGACCTCGTCGGTGACGGGCGGCAGGCCCAGCAGGATTATCTCACGGTGATGTTTGTCCGCGTTCATAGAAGCAAGTCCTCTCGGAAGAGTTCGCAGGGTGGTCTTGGCGTTTTTATCCGTATTCATAGCCGGCCCCTATATTCTCGCACATTTTCCGGCGCGGTCGGAATACCCGGCGGGATTATAGCCGCGATTTTGTTTTGTAGAATAGGGCTATGAAGAAGCCGGACTGGAAAAAAGCGCGGGCGCTGTTCCCGGCGCTGAAAAAATACACTTTTGTCAACGCCGCGGGCGGGGCGCCGCTGGCCCGGCCCGTGGCCGAAGCCGGGGCGGCCTATTATAAGGAAGCCCTGCGGCACGGCGACGCCTACTGGGAGCGCTGGCTGGAGCGCCTGGAAGAGTCGCGCGCCGAACTGGCCAAACTTATCGGCGCCTCGCCCAGGGAAGTGGCTTTCACGCTCAACACTTCGCACGGCATGAGCCTGGTGGCCGGCGCGCTCAAGGGCCGCGGCACGGTGCTGACCATGCGCGACGAGTTCCCGTCCACCACGCTGGCCTGGCTGAACGCGGGCTACAAGGTTAAATTCGCCGAGCCGTGGGACAACCGCTACCCGGTGGACTACCTGGCAGGGCAGCTCACGCCGGACATAAAAATACTGGTCACCAGCTATGTGCAGTACCGCACCGGCTTCAGGCAGGACCTGGAGGCGCTGGGGCGGCTCTGCCGGCGGCGCGGCGTGATACTGGTGGTGAACGCCACGCAGGCGCTGGGCGCTATGCCGGTGAACGCGCACCGCGCCGGCATGGATTTCATGGTGTTCTCCTGTTTTAAATGGACGATGGCCGGCTACGGCGCCGCCGGGCTTTACGCCGCCGGGAAATGGCTGCCGCGCCTGAAGTTCCCCGAGGCCGGCTGGCGCGCCGTGGCGCGCCCCGAACAGATGGATAATACCGCCCGCGAGATGAAGCGCGAGGCCTCCGCGGCGGAGGTGGGCTGCGTGCATTTCCCCTGCATCTTCGCGCTGGGCGCTGCCGCCAGGCTGCTCAACGGCCTGGGCGTGGGAAACATACAGCGGCGCATACTGCAGCTGAACGATTACCTGGAGGCCGGGCTGGCGAAGCTCGGCCTGGAGACGGCCACGCCGCCCGAGCGCGGGTGCCGCTCGGGCATAACCATCATAAAGGCCGCCCGGCCGGCCAGGGCCGTGGCGGCGCTGGAGCGGCTGGGCATCATGACGGCCGCGCGCGGCGCGGGCGTGCGCGTCTCGCTGCATTTCTACAATAACGAGCGCGACCTGGACCGCCTGCTGGCCGGGCTGAAGCGCGTGCTCGCCGGTTTTATCTCCGCCGTTATGCTGGCCGGCCTGGGCGCCGCGGCGCAGGCCTGCAGCTGCGCGCCCCGCGGGCCGCTGGCGGAGACCTACGCCGCGGCGGACGCGGTCTTCTCCGGCGAAGTGCTGGAGGGGCGCTGGGAGGGCCGGCGTTTTGTGGCTAAATTCAGGGTGGCCGGCGCCTGGAAGGGCGTGAACGGCAGCACGGCCGCGGTGGAGACCGGCTCTTTCGTGTCGGGCTGCGGCGTCAGGTTCGAGCGGGGCGGGTCTTACCTGGTCTACGCGCAGCGCGCCGCCGGCGGGCTGGCCACCAATGTCTGCCTGGGCACGCGCCGGCTGTACAGCGAGACCGGGGGAGCCGAAAAGGAGCCCGGCCTGGACGCGGCCGCCCGCAAGCGGTTCGAGGAGGCGCGCCGGGAGGGGCTGGCGGCCCAGCGGGCGGAACTGGCCGCGCTGGACGCGCTGGCTGGAGGCGCTAAAGGGGAGGCTATGACTAAAACTGTTTACGACTTTACGGTGAAGGACGCCGAGGGCGCGGAGTACCCGCTGGCGGCGTTCAAGGGCAAGGTGCTGCTGATAGTGAACGTGGCGAGCAAGTGCGGGTTCACGCCGCAGTACGGCGGGCTCGAGGAACTGCACAAGAAATACGCGGCCGGGGGGCTGGCGGTGCTGGGCTTTCCCTGCAACCAGTTCGGCGACCAGGAGCCCGGCAGCAACCGGGAGATACAGCATTTCTGCCGGCTCAACTACGGCGTCAGTTTCCCGGTGCTGGGCAAGCTGGAGGTGAACGGCGCCGGCGCCGACCCGCTTTACGCGCACCTTAAGGCCGCGGCGCCAGGGGTACTGGGCAGCGAGGCCATCAAATGGAACTTCACCAAGTTCCTGGTGGACCGCGACGGCCGGGTGATAGGGCGCTACGCCCCCGCCACCAAGCCCGAGGCCCTCGTCCCCGACATAGAGAAAGCCCTGGGCAAATAACGGGCAGGTTCCAATGAATATTATCGATAAAATAGCCGAAGATCCATCCGGCGTCACGCTAGCGGTGGCTGCCGTGGTGATAATCCCGGCCGTGGCGGCGGCCTGGTTCCTGGATCACAGGAAGAACCGCTGGCTGGAGAATTTTGCCGAAGCGAAAAGGCTGCGGTTCGAGCCAGAAGTCCCGTACGACCTGCGGAACACGGGGCTGGAGATCTTCAACAACGGGTATGATTTCCGCCTGCTAAACCGGATCTCCGGGATCTCCTGCGCCGGCGCGGCCGTGAGTTTCTTCGATTATAAATTCCGCGCGTCGGGCGGGCGCGAGAAAGGCAGGTATAGCCTGACGGCGGCGCTGTTCGAGTTCAAGAGCGACTTGTTCCCTGCTTTCACGCTGCGGCAGGAGGGCATCCTCGACGAGCTGAAGGCCGTTTTCGGCGTTTACGATATAGACGTGCCCGGCGACAAGGAATTCTGCCGGGAGTATCACCTCTCGGGCAGGGACAAGGACGCTGTGGCGGCCTTCTGGACCCCGGAGCGCACGAAAAAATTCAAGCTGCCGGCCCGCTGCCGCCTGGAGGCCAAGGGCCGCTGGCTGGCCATCTACCGCTACGCCGCCACGGTGGACGAGAAGAATTACGAGACTTTCATGGAAGAGGCCAAGGCAGCGGCGGCGGTATTGGCCGGGCAGGGGCCGGCTTAAAGAACAGCAGGAGGCACCGTGTTAAAATATTTCATCGCGATCCTTATTATGAGCATACCTTTCACCAACGAGCTCGGCGCGCAGCAGATCGCCCCGGACGGCGATCCCTACCAGTGGCTGGAGGACGTCGCCGGCGAGCGGTCCATTGCCTGGGCCAAGGAGCGCAACGCGGAAACGATGGGAGAACTGGGGGGCGGCGCCCTCTTCAGGAAATTGAAGCCCGACCTGCTCGAGATACTGGATTCCAAAGAGCGCATTCCCTATATCAGCAAGCGCGGGAAGTACTATTACAACTTCTGGCGGGATGACAAGAACCCGCGCGGCCTGTGGCGGCGCACCACGCTGAAGGAATACCGCAAGGCGGAGCCCAAGTGGGAAGTGCTGCTCGATCTGGACTCGCTGGCCAGGGACGAGGGGGAGAACTGGGTGTGGCACGGCTCGCAGGCGCTCAAGGCCGGCGGCTACCGACATTGCCTCATCAGCCTCTCGCGCGGCGGCGCCGACGCCGAAGTGGTACGGGAATTCGACCTCAAGACCCGGCAGTTCGTGAAGGACGGCTTCGATCTGCCCGAGGCCAAGGGCGGCGCGGCCTGGATAGACAAGGACCACGTCTTCGTGCAGACGGATTTCGGCCCCGGCAGCATGACGGACTCCGGCTACCCGCGCCAGGTCAAGCTCTGGACGCGCGGCACGCCGTTGGCCGAGGCCAGGCTGGTCTACGAGGGCAAGCAGGCGGACATGGCCGTGAGCGCCTACCACGACGACACCAAGGGCTACGAACGCGACTTCGTTAACCGCACCATCGCTTTTTATAAGAGTGAGCAGTTCCTGCGCGCCCCCGACGGCACGCTGCGCAAGGTGGAGGTGCCCGACGACGCCTCCTTCTCCGTTTTTCGCGACTGGCTGACGGTGGAGCTGCGCTCGCCGTGGACCGTGGGCGGCAGCACCTATCCCGCCGGCGCGCTGCTGGCGGGCAGCTTCGAGGGCTTCATGGCCGGCAAGCGCGAGTTCACCGTGCTCTACGAGCCGGCCGCCAACACGTCTCTGGCCGGCTTCAACTGGACGCGCCGCCACCTGATACTCAACGTGGTGGAGGACGTGAAGAACCGTCTGGAGGTGCTGACGCCCGGGAAAGACGGCTGGAAGCGCGAGCCCTTCGAGGGGGCGGCGCCTTTCTCCTCGGTCTCGGCTTGGGGCATAGACCCTGAAGAGACCGACGAGTATATGATGGATATAGACGGCTTCCTGAACCCGGCCAGCCTGTATTACGGCCTCATCGGCGGCCGGCCGGAAAGGCTCAAGCGGCAGCCGGCCTTCTTCGACGCGTCGGGGCTGGAAGTGGCCCAGTACTTCGCCGTGTCCAGGGACGGCACTAAAGTCCCGTACTTCCTGGTTTCGCCGAAGAATATGAAACCGGACGGGGACACCCCGACGCTGCTGTATGGCTACGGCGGCTTCGAAGTGCCCATGTACCCTTCTTACAGCGGCATCCGCGGCCGCGCCTGGCTGGGGCTGGGCGGCGCGTTCGCGCTGGCCAACATACGCGGCGGCAGCGAGTACGGGCCGCGCTGGCACCAGGCCGCGCTTAAGAGTAACCGGCACCGTGCCTACGAGGATTTTGCGGCGGTGGCCGCGGACCTGGCCGCGCGCGGCGTGGCCAAGCCTGCGCGCCTGGGCGCCATGGGCGGCAGCAACGGCGGCCTGCTGACCGGCAACATGCTCACGCTGTACCCGCAACTGTTCGGCGCGCTGGTGTCGCAGGTGCCGCTGCTGGACATGAAGAATTACTCGCACCTGCTGGCCGGCGCCTCGTGGATGGCGGAATACGGCGACCCGGACAAACCCGAAGAGTGGGAGTTCATAAAGACCTTCTCGCCCTACCATAACCTCAGGAAGGGCGAGGCCTACCCGCCGGTGCTGTTCACCACCTCCACCCGCGACGACCGCGTGCACCCGGCCCACGCCCGCAAGATGACGGCCAAAATGAAGGAGCTGGGGCTGGACGTGCTCTATTACGAGAACATCGAGGGCGGCCACGGCGGCGCGGCCGACAACAAGCAGAAGGCGCATATGTCGGCCCTGGAATACACCTTCCTCTGGCACAAGCTGTCCGGGCCGATACGCCAGGCGGGGAAGTAATATGAAAAGGAAGAGGCGGGAAACGGGGCTGGGCGTGGACAGGACAGTGTACGACGCCGACATCTACGACGGGCTGAACGATTTCACTCACGACTTGCCGTTCTATCTGGAGCTGGCGCGCAAGGCCCGCGGGCCGGTGCTGGAGCTGTGCTGCGGCAGCGGCCGCATAACGCTGCCGCTGCTGCGGGCGGGGGTAAAGGTCACTGGCGTGGATTTCACCGGCAGCATGCTGGCCGCCGCCAGGAAAAAAACCGCGCTGGAGGGGCTCGGGGGGGCCTTCGTGCGCGGCGATATGCGCAAGGCGCGGCTCGGTAAGAAGTTCAAGCTGGTCTTCATCCCGTTCAATTCCCTGCAGAATACCTACGCCCTCGGGGACGTGGAAAAGGTGTTCGCCACCGTGCGCGCCCACCTGGCCCCGGGCGGCCTCTTCCAGTTCGACATCTTCAACCCCAGCATCGAGTACATGGTAAAAATGTCCAAGCTGCACAAGGGGCGCTACCGCTTCACCACACCGGAAGGGAAAAAAGTGGTGATAGACGAGGTCTGCCGCTACGACTCGGCCGCGCAGGTGAACAGGGCCACCTGGATACACCACATAGACGGCGGCCGGCCGGTGGCGCAGCGGCTGGACATGCGCTGCTTCTACCCGCTGGAGATGGACGCGCTGCTCAAGTACAACGGCTTCAGGGTGCTGGCCAAGTACGGCGGCTACGACAAGCGGCCTTTCGACTCCTCTTCCATGAAGCAGATCTACGTCTGCCGCGCCGTCCGCCCCTAGGCGCCGCCGCGCGGGACCGCCGGGCCGTCCCGGCGGTTTTGTTTTGCCCAAAAGGGCCCAGAGCGCTCTGGGCCCTTTTGCCCTTACGGGATTTGGAATTAATTCGCATAATAATAGTAATGAGAAAAATAAAACTGCACCTGCTTCTCTCCGCGCTGTTTCTCACCTGGCTCGCGCCGGTTTTCGCCGCGCCGCCGGCCGCCGGGTCCGCCCCGGCCCTCGACCTGCTCTCCGGCCTGGCCTATGTGCCCGGCAGCGAGATCTCTCTTTCGACGCCCGTCCCCGAAGCAGTAGACCTGCGCCAGTACGAAAACCCGCCCTGCAAGCCCAGCCAGGCCATACTGCCCGGCAAGACTTTCAGCCCCGTGGTGAGCGACGCCCGCCGTGTGCGCGCCATCAACGAGCTGCTGACCAATATAGCCGTCTGCAAGCCGATGCCGTACAGCAATGACGGCAACGTGCACAGCAAGCCGCACGCCGGCCTGCCCAAGAAACCCTCCGGCTACTACCTGGAGTACACGCTCATCGTTCCCAACCGCCCCACCGGTTCCGGCCCCGAGGCCGTGGTGATAGGCGGCCAGACCTACTATGCCGGTCCCGTGCAGAGCTTCCGCGGCGCCGAGCGCCTGATGATAGGCGATCACCGCGAGGTATACTATACGCCGGACCATTACACCACCTTCATCCGCCTGGATATAGTGCGCTAGCGGCAGCCGCGCCGCGCAGGACCGCCGGGAAGTCCCGGCGGTTTTGTTTTTGCGGGCGTGTTTGGTAGGATATGGCTGACGGGCCGGGGGGGGGGATATGAAAATACTTATTGTGGACGACAGCGCCGATATCAGGAGCCTGATCAGGGCCATCCTGGAGAGCACCGGCCATACGGTGGTGGGCGAGGCGGAGGACGGAACGAAAGCGCTGGAGGCCTTCACCGCGCTGCGTCCGGACCTGGTGCTGCTCGACATCATCATGCCAGGCAAGTCCGGCGTGGAGGTGCTCGAGGACATACGGGCCGTGGACCCCGAGGCCAAGGTGGTCATGGTGACGGCGATGGAACAGAACGAGATAAACCGCCGCCTGCTGCTGCTGGGCGCCGACGGCATAATTTACAAGCCGTTCGCCTCCGAAGATTTCGAAAAAACCTTCCGCGTCGTGCTGGAGAAGAAGCCGGTAAAGGCCGGGGACAACGAGGCCATCAAGCGCCTGGCCGCCGCCGGCCTGAGCAAGTGCATGCTCAAAACCACCGACGCCTCCGCCTGGACCTGGGAGCTGTGCGGCGTGGACGTGGTGCCGGGCAAGGCGGCCGACCTGGCCCGCCTGGCCGATTTCGGCAAAACTTCCGCCGCCGTGCTGGCCAACGTGCGCGCCGGCGCGCCGTTCTCGGCGGCTATGGTCTTCCGCTCCGAGGACATAGGCATGATCTCCGGCTCGCTGCTCAAAGGCCCGCTGTTCCGCACCGAGGCGGTAAAGGAACTGGAAGAGGGGCTGCTGATAGAGGTGGGCAACATCATCATAAACGCCCTGGTGAACCCCGTGATCGACGCCCTGAAGAAGAGCGCCATCCCTTCCGTGCCGATGCTGATCAAAGGCGGGCCGGCGGCCGTAGCGGCGGGCCTCAGCGCCGGCCTGGAGCCCGGGGCCGAATTCCGCATCATCTCCGCCACGCTGTCCATGCGGCGCGAGGGCCGCGCCGCCCGTGCCGGGGTGGTCTGCGTGCTGGGCGAGCGCCTGGCGGCCGACCTGGAGCGCGCCTGAAATTACGCCTCGCCGCCGGCGGCCGCGCGGCAGGATGCGAACCCATGAATTCGGATAAAGAACTTGAAAACGTTTCCTGCGGCTGCCTGCTGGCCGCGGCGCTGGCGGATTACGCCAAGAAGCGGGCCCGCGCCGCCGGCGCGCGCAAGGAACTTAAGTTCTTCTCCGAGGGCCGCGAGCGCTTCCTGCTCGACACGCTGCACGCCCGGCATTTAGAGGATATGAAAAAATTCCGCGCGCGGCGCATAGTGAACGCCGCGGCCGCCATCCTCGCCGCCAGGTTCAGGCTGGAGAATAAAGTCGCGGGCAAGCGGTTCTGGACCGGCCTGGCCGCGGAATTCATAAGCGAATACAAATGCGGACGGGTGTTCCTCTTCGAGATAGACTGGGAGTAGCGCGGCGAGCCGCGGCAACTTATGGAAATAACGGCAGAATGGCATCCTCTCGGAGCCGGCGACCTGGACGAACTGTGCGCCATAGCCGCGTTCGCGCACCCCGACCTGCCCGAGCGCGTGGAGGTGTTCGCCGAGAAACTGCGGCTTTTTCCCGAGGGCTGCCTGAAGTTCCTGCTGGGCGGGCGCATGGCCGGCTACGGCCTGTCGCACCCCTGGGCGCTGAACGCCGTCCCCAGGCTGGACGCTTTCCTCGGCCCGCTGCCGGCGGCGCCCGGCTGTCTTTTCATCCACGACGTGGCCTTGCTGCCGGCCGCCCGCGGCCGCGGGGCGGCGCACGCCTTCGCCCGCCACGCCGAGGCGCTGGCGCGCGACAGGGGCCTGCGGCGGCTGGCGCTGGTGGCGGTATACGGCACAGCCAGGCTGTGGGCGCGCCTGGGTTTCAGACCCGCGCGGCCGGCCGGCCTCGACCTGTCCGGCTACGGTCAGGACGCCGAATACATGGTGAAGGAACTGGTCTGAATACAGCGGGAACGGGGACAAAAGAAAAACCGCCGGGAGAGCCCGGCGGTTTTCTTTATTGCGGCCCGCGGTCAGTTGGCCGGGAAGCCGGCCTGGAGCAGGCTGAAGACGGGAGCGGTCTCCTCGTCCAGGACGGGGATCTTGAAGCCGGCCGGCAGCAGCTCGGCGGCGCTGGCCGGTTTGTACCAGCACAGCGGGCGGAAGCCGGTGCTGAAGCCGCCGGAGCGGGTGCAGGTGCCGGTGGCGGGATTGTCGTCGCTGAGGCCGGCCGAGACGGGCTGGGTGCACAGCGAGCCGGCCAGGTAAGTGTCCATGCGGCACTGGGTGGCGGGGTGCGTGTCCATCATGGCGGTCACCACCTTGGTGTCGGGGGTGTCGTAGCGGGGGGTGACGGTCTCGTTGCGCAGGGCCTGGAACAAGCGGGCCACGGATTTGCCGGCCATGGCGGCGCGTACGCAGACGGCCTGGTCATCGGGGTCGGAGTGGGTGGCCGCGCAGGCGTTGATGGCCACTTCGTCGCCCTCGCTCATGCGGGTGAAGGCCAGGCTGCCGGCGTCGGTGAAGACCTGCCTGAGGCATTTGAGGTTGGCGTAATAGTCGCTCTGGCCCTCGTTGGAGGCCCAGTTGCTCCAGCCGCCGAGCTTCTTGGGCGCGCCGCCCAGGTGATGGCCGAGTTCGTGGCAGGCTACCAGCGCGAAGCCGTCCATGGTGACGGTCTCGTGGCGGGCCAGGCCGCCGTACATGTTGAGTATGTAGACGTTGCCGCTCTGCTGGGCGGAGGCGTTGACGGTGGCGTCGCTCCACTTGCGGCGTATTTCCAGCCGGCCGCCCTCGGCGGCTACGATGGGCTTGTAGAGGCGCTCGATGATGTCGAGCACGTCGTTGAACTGCGCCTCCATTATGCCTTTGGCGCTGGGGGAGTCCACGGGGATCTTCAGGTCGTTAGGGGGCAGGAAACCGGCGCAATCGGAAGCGGCGGCGGGAATGGCGGCCCAGGCGAGCAGGGCGGTCAGGGCTGAGAGCAGAGCGGTTCTTTTCATGTGTTTTCCTCTGTGGTCAGCCCGGCTGCCGGCCTTAGGCCTGCCGCTGAGCATGACGGATATCAATATTCAGGTATTATAGCGTTAGCTGGCCGGGTTTGCAAACGCCGGTCGTGGCTGTAACCGGGCCGTACATTGACAGGCGGGGTTTTGTCTGCCAGACTATATACAGGAAAACGGACTGTTTAGGTAAGACTATAATGAAGATACTCCTGCTCATCCTTGCCCTGCTGCCGGCCGCCGCCACCGCGCGCGCGGCCGAAGGCGACAGTTTGGAATGGAAGGCCAGGGCCCATGCCGCCGCCTTCTGCTATATAGAGGAAAGCGGCAGCTATGACGCCGACTCCTGGGGCGAGCTGGCCCCCGAGGCCAGGCAGGCGGAGCTGGAACGGGCCGGCGGCCCGGCCATGGAGCGCTTCGGCCGGGTGAAGGACTATTACGCGCGCATGACGGAGCGGTGGAGCCTGGACAGCGTGGCCGAGAAGCTGGGCCGGCTCGACGACGGCGGCATCCGGGCCGTGCGGATCTGGATGGGCGGGGAACACGCGGCTTACCTGGAGGGTAAGCGCTCGGCGCTGGCCAAACTCAACGGGCCCGGCGGCGAACTGACGAAAGAGACGCTGACCGGCGCGGCGCGCTACCTGGACGCGGCGGCCGTAACGGAACTGAACGCCGCCCTGAAAGCCGGCTCTGGGCTGCCGGAGAGAGTCGTCAAACAGCAGCAGCGCCAGGCCGAGATGGCCGGCCGGGTGAGCGGTGTGAAAGGGGCTTACAGCGAGTCCGCGGCCGCCGGCAACGGCTCCAGATTCTTCGACAATTCTTCGCAGAAGGGCGGCGGAGTGGACGGTGCCCCGGCAGGCGTGGCCGGCGGCGACAGAATGGACGCGGGCAAGGTCTCCGCCAATTCAAGGCAGAGTTACGCCAGGACCGTGGCGGGCGGGGCGGTGCCCCTGGTGGGCGGCGCGGCGGCCCCGGCCAGGACCGGCGGCGCCATACCGGCCGCCGACCTGAAGCGCATCGACGCGGTGGTGGCCGATATGAAACAGAAGCGGCAGGCCGCGGGCTCCGAGAACGGCTGGCTGGGCAATTTCAAACAGAGCGTGGGCCTGACCAAGGCGGATTCCGGCTGCAGCGGCTGGTCCGAAGCCACTATCCGCGCCATCAAGAGCGACCCGGCTCTCAGCGAGAAATACGAGGTGGGCTACGTGCGCGGCCTGCGCAACCCGGTGGGCGCCGTGACCAAGTGGCCGCCCAGCGTGCCGGTGCCGCTGCCCCATTTCGTGGCCGTGGTCTGGCCCAAGGGCACCGACCCCAACGACACCGGCATGTACGTGGACAGCTGGGCCAAGGATACCAAGCGCGGCCCCATCCGCGAGTATACCCGCGAGTACAGCTTCGACCCCAAGGACCTGACCCCCACGGTGTACTACGACCGGCAGGTGAAGAAAGAGATAAAACTCGCCAACGGCAAGACGCGCGTGGTGTATGAGACCGTGGAAACGCCGGTGCCGCTGATCAAGGCCAACCCCTGGATATTCGTGAAATAACGGGCGCGAGGCGCCGTTCCGCCGCCGGGCCGTCCCGGCGGCTGTTCTTTGCGCCGGGAAGTTGTATAATTGAGCGAAGTCAACCCGGTAACGGAGAAGCTATGCGCATAGTCAAAATTTTACTGGTTTCAGTGATACTGCTCGGCGGCGCCGCGGCGGCGCGGGCGGGCTACTCGCCCGATTTCGACGGAGGCGTGGACGTGAAGGCCGCCATACAGGCCGCCATAGAATCGGCGGCTTCGGCCGGCGGGCTGGTGCCCGACGTGCCCGGGCGGCCCGCCCCCGAGCACCCGGTCTGGGTGAGCCTGGAGAAGAACGAAGTGGGCGCGCTGGACGAGGCGCTGTTCAAGGGCCTCCCGGTGGCGCAGAACAAGCGCATAGCTATCTATGAATTCGACGACGCGGAGCTGGGCCGGCTGGCCGACGGCATGCGCCGCTCCTTCCGCCGGGCTCCCGGTTTCCACGCCTACGCCACGCTGGAGGCCGCCCTGGAGGACCTCAAAGAGCCGCCGGCCGCGCCGCAGCGCGCCTATTCCATGGACCAGGCCGCGCGCGTGAACGCGCTGCTGGCGCAGGTGAAGGAAGAGCCTATCGCCGACCTGATCACCACTCTGTCCGCTTACAGGAACAGGGGCTACCGCAGCGCCACCGGCGTGGACGCCTCCAAGTGGCTGCAACAGCGCTGGGCGCGCTTCGCCGAGGGCCGCCCCCACATTTCCGTGGCCCCGTTCAAGCACGCTACTTTCCCGCAGGAGTCCGTGGTGGTCACCATGCTCGGCTCGCGCGAGCCCGAGAAGGTGGTGGTGATAGGCGGCCACCTGGACTGCGTGGCCGGCTACGGCGACAGGCCGGCCCCGGGCGCCGACGATAACGCCTCCGGCGTGGCCGCGACGCACGAGGTGCTGCGCGCGCTGGCGGAGGGCGGCTACAGGCCGGCCAAGACCATCAAGTTCATAGCTTTCGCGGCCGAGGAAGTGGGCCTGCTCGGCTCCGGCGAGATAGCCGCGGCCTTCAAGCGGGACGGCGTTAAAGTCGAGGGCATGCTGAACCTCGATATGGTAAATTACAAGGGCTCGCAGGGCGACATCTATTTCGTCACCGACAATACCAGCGCCGGGCAGAACGCCTTCCTGGGCGGCCTGATAGACGCCTACCTGGGCTACAGCTGGGGCGAGTTCAAGTGCGGCTACGGCTGCTCCGACCACGCCTCCTGGACCAAGAACGGCTACCCGGCTTCCACGCCCTTCGAGACGCTGTTCAAGGAACACAACCCTTTCATCCACACGGCCAACGACACGCTGGCCAACAGCGGCGGCGACGCCTCTCACGCTTTGAAGTTCGCGCGGCTGGGAGTGGCCTACGCCGTGGAGCTGGCGAAGTAAGCCGCGGCTTTTTGCGGCGCGGTCCAGAGTTAGGTAAGATATTACCGCGGCCGGTTACCGGCCGTGTTTCGGGGGGGGGATAATGTCCAAGATACTGATGATAGACGACGACGCCGATTTCAGCGCCCTCGCGTCCGCGCATTTCAGCCGGCTGGGTTACGCGGTGACGCTGGCGCAGGACGGCAAGGACGGCCTGGCCAAGGCCCGCGCGCTCAGGCCCGACGTGGTCTTTCTGGATATCATGATGCCGGAGATGAACGGCATAGAGGTGCTGCGCGAGCTGAAGGCCGCCGACGAGACCGCCGAGGTGCCGGTGATAGTGATGAGCGGCAAATACATGGACAGCGGCATGACGGACCTCTTCGCGCAGGAGGGCAACTTCAAGGCCTTCTTCGCCAAGCCCGTGGTGCTGGCGCAGCTGCAGCGGAAAGTAGAAGAACTCGTAAAGAAATAAACTATGACCCCCGACCGGATCAACACCCTGCTGGTATTCGCCGCACTGGCCGCCGTGGCCGGCGTGGCGGCCTATTATCTCGCCCGCTATCTCAAAGGCAGCATCACCATCAGCCTGCCCCGCACCGCCTTCAACGGCGGCGAGCAGGTGGAAGGTTCCTTCCAGCTGATCACCCGCAAGGAAGTGAACGCCAATAACCTTACCGCGGCGCTGGTGGCCACCGAAACCACCAGGGAGCGCGGTTACAAAGGCCGCACTACCACGCATACCCGCGAGATCTACCGCGGCGGCCAGACACTGGAGCACGCCAGGGTTTACCCGGCCGGCTACCAGGGCAGCTATAATTTCAAGATCGCGGCGCCGGAAGGCGCCCAGCCTTTCGGTCAGGATTCGGCGCTGGGCTCCGCGCTGGGGCTGCTGACGAGTTTCGGGCGGCGGATAGACTGGCGGGTGGAAGTGCGGCTGGACGCCGAGGGCGTGGACCTGGCCGCCAGCCGGAAAATATCCGTGGGCCGTTCGGGTTTCTTCTAGGCCCGTTTACCAGCGGGCTTTCAGCGTGTTCTTGCGGGGGTTGTACTCGAAGCTGTAGTTGCCGACCTTGGCGGGCAGGGTTTCGGCCCTGACGTCCTTCATCTTTTCCAGAAAAGCCGGCGAGCAGACCGCGGCGGGATCTTCGCCCGCCGTGAGCCACGGGTGCGTCCTGGCTATTAAAAGTTTGGGATAGCTGCCCAGCGCCAGCGTCTCGCTGATGGACAGGCTGCCGCCTTCTTCGGGAATGCCGACCGTGGAGCCTTTATAGCCGAGGTAATGGCCGTCGGAGCAGAGCACGGTGGCCCAGGAGAGGACGGGGGAGGGGGTCTCGCGCAGCAGCTTAACGAACAAATGCGCCTTGTCGCCGGGGGCCGCGTCGCCGAAATCCACCTTGGGGAAAGTGACGGTCAGCTCGCCCTTCTTCTTGTCCACTTTTAGTTTCACGGCGGAGCTGATCTGTATGTAGCCGGCCTTATCCCCGGTCAGGCGCTGGAATTCGGGCTGCGGTACGGGGGCGGCCGCGGGCAGGTTACCGGCGCCCAGGGAGGCGAGGTCGAAATCGTTCTGCAGGGAATGGGCGGGGACGGCGGCAAGCAGGAGCAGCAGCGCGCTTTTTAACATGAATATATATTAACGTTAAAAGAGGTGCGGCGGCAGGGCCGTTGTTCCCTTTATTTTCTGGGCCTAACGGGCAAAACCCCGCCTTAAAATAATAGAATGTGCTAGCGGCACTAACGCAACAGGGGAAAAGGAAAAGCTATGAAAAAAATATTAATGGCGGTATTCGCGTTTTTCGTTACGGGGGCGCTGCTGGCGCCGGCCCGGGCGCAGGAAGGAGCCGCCGGCCAGGCGGAGGCCGCCGCGGCCCCGGTGCCGGCTCCGGCGGTAGAGACGCCGCCCGACCCGGCCATGAAGAAAAAAGCCAAAAAGAAGGCGGCCAAGAAGGCCGCGGAGCAGCAGGCCGCCGCCGCGCCCGCCGCCGTCCCGGTTCCCGCCGCCGAGGCGGCCGGTGCCGCCTCCGGCGAACCCGCGCCTGCGGACGCCGTTCAGGCCCCGGTGCCCGCCCCGGTCCCCGCTCCCGCGGCCGCGGCTGTTGCGGCCCCCCAGCCTGAAGCCGCGGCTCCGGCCCCCGAGGCGAAGCCCGCCCCGGTGACGGCCAGGCGCTCCTCCTGCCAGGCCTGCTTCCAGACCCTGCCTGCCGGCTACGACGGCATCCTGGCCGAGCTGAAGCCCTGGCTGACGGAGATGGAAAACCAGGCCGCGGACCTGGACCAGCGCCTCTCCGACATACAGAAGCAGATAGACGGCAAGGACGACGCCATAGAGAAGGCCCGCCTGATCACGGACAAGAAGGAGTCCAAGGCGGCCGTGAAGAACCTGGGCAAGGAGCGCAAGGCGCTGCTGAAGGAATATTCCGGGGCCAGCGACCAGAAAGACGACTTCTACAAGCAGTTCTCCAAAGAGGTGGAGAAGCGGACGCTCGCCCACCTGAAACTGCTGGAAGACAGCCTGCAGGCCACGCTGTCGGCCGCTTCGGACTGAGGTTTTTATGTTCGACCTCGAGACCTGGGAGCTGCTGAGCTACGTGGTGACGGTGGTCGGCCTGCCGATGGCCATCCTCGTGTTCGTCTTCGAGCAGCGCAAGGAGCGCGAGAACGAGGAGGACGAGGTTTACCAGCTGCTGTCGGACAACTACGAGGAGTTCCTGCGCACGGCGCTGGCCAACCCCGACCTGCACCTGTTCACCGCCGGCAAGGAGCCGGCGCTCTCGCCGGAGCAGCGCGAGCGGATGTTCATCATCTTCGACATGCTGATCTCCCTGTTCGAGCGTGCCTACCTGCTGCTCTACGAGGACAGGATGAACGAGAAGCAGGCGCGGCGCTGGCGGTCGTGGGAGGACTACATGGGCGACTGGTGCCGGCGCGACGACTTCCGGGCCGCGCTGCCGGAGCTGCTGCGCGGCGAGGACCGGGAGTTCGCGGCTTACATAGAGGCGCTGGCCTCGCGCCCCGTTTAGCGCCGCCGGAGAGGCGCAAAAAAACCGCCGGGCAGTCCCGGCGGTTTTTGTTTATAAGGGTTAGAGGAAAAAGGCGGCCAGCGAGAGGGCCACCGAGCCGCCGACATAGATGTTGTCCACGGCGCGCTTGCGCTCCTCGTCCTCGCGGGCGCCGGCCAGGTCCAGCAGCGCCTGCCGCAGCAAAAAGGTGTAGAGCACGTAGTAGAGGAACGGGACCACGTTGATGTGCAGCGGATAGCTGCGCAGGTCCTTGCCGAACAGCGACAGCAGCCAGTCCACTTGGGTGTAGATGGCCAGCACGCCCAAGCCCGCGTTGATGAACATCCATTTGACTTCGTCGAGGCCGAAGATGGCCATGTAGAAGATGGTGTAGACGAAGATGGCTATGCCCCCGTGGGCGTAGAGGAAAGCCGCGGGAGGGCCGTCCTTGGAGTAGGCCATCAGGAAGCCGGAGCCGCCGAACATCAGCATATGCACCAGGAAGAACGGGTATACGCTGTACCAGGCGACTTCTTCGCCGGCCTGGTAGGTCCTGCCGTTCAGTTTGAGAGAGGCGTGCAGTTTCATTTTGTCGGCCTTGCTGGGGCAAGTTTAGCATTTCGGGGCGTTTTGGTAGAATAGCGGTAGGGTTCGCTTTTCAATTGAAAATAAATATTCCCGTTCGAGAATATTTTGGCCGCGGAGTTGCCCTGGCAGCGGTAACGGTGCGGCGGCATAAAAATTGCTCTGCTATTGGCGGCGAACTGCCCGGTACGAAACATACAGCGGGGGAGACAAATGACCAATACACATATGAGCGGTGAGAGCGCGGCGCTGGCCGTGAGCGGCCTGAGCAAGAGCTTCGGCGCCAAGCGCGCGGTGGACGGCCTGGACCTGGTCATACCGGCCGGCGAGTTCCACGCGCTGCTGGGGCCCAACGGCGCGGGCAAGACCACCACGCTGCGCATGATAGCCGGCCTGCTGCGCCCGGACTCCGGCACGGCGGCCATCTACGGCCACGACATAGCCCGGAGCGCCACCGCCGCCAAGAGCGTCACCGCCTTCCTGCCCGACGACCCGCTGCTCTACGGCAAGCTGACGCCGCTGGAATACCTGGAATTCGTGGCCGGCCTCTGGGCCGTGCCGCCCGACGCGGCGGCGCGCCGCGCGCAGGAGCTGCTGGAATGGCTGGAACTGTGGGGCAACCGCGGCGAATACGTGGAGGGCTTCTCGCGCGGCATGCGGCAGAAGCTGGCGCTGGCCGGGGCCATGATACACGAGCCGCGGCTGATGATACTCGACGAGCCGCTCACCGGCCTGGACGCGCGGGCGGCCCGCTCGGTGAAGGACATGCTGGTGGCCTACGTTAAAAAGGGCAACACCGTGGTGCTGACCACGCATATACTGGAGATAGCCGAGCGCCTGGCCGAGCGCATCAGCATCATCCTGGGCGGGCGCATAGTGGCGCAGGGTACGCTGGATGAACTCCGCTCGCGCACCGGCGCCGCGGTGGGGCCGGCCGGCGCTACCCTCGAAGACGTCTTTCTGGAACTGACGGAGCCCGCATGAAACCCGCGCCCGGTTCCTGGCCCTGGCTGTTCTTGCATGAAATGCGCCTGAGCTGGCGCGGCGTCAGCGGCAGCCACTTCTGGCTGATCGCCATCGGCGGCGGCCTGCTGTGGTTCTTCATGCACTGGGGCGCCTGGACGGCCCTGCCCGCCGGCTACCCGGTGCTGCGCGGCATGCTGGCGGTGCCGATATTCCTGGGCGGCCTATACTGGCTGTTCGCTTCGCTGCTGGTATCGCAGACTATCGTACACGCCGTGAACGCGCTGATAGTGCGCGAGGACCTGGACCTGCTGCTCTCCTCGCCGCTGCCGCAGCGCAGCGTCTTCCTGGTGCGCGGCCTGGCCATAGCGGCCAGCGCGGCGCTGCTGCCGGCCTTCGCCGCCCTGCCGCTGGCGCACGCCGGGCTGCTGCGCGGCCACCCGGAATTCCTGGCGCTCTACCCGCTGGTGGCCGCCACTGCCCTGGGCTGCGCCGCCGCCGGCATAACGATCACGATGACGCTGGTGCGTCTGCTGGGCGCGCGGCGCGCCAGGACGGCCGGGCAGGTATTCGCCGCCGTGGTGGGCGTGGTCTTCTTCCTGGCTTTTCAGATCCCCAACGTGCTGCCCGCGGCCAAGCGGGCTGTGCTGGGGGAGTGGCTGAAGCTGCAGGTGCTCGACAACGGCCTGCTCGGCCCGGGCAGTCTGCTCTGGTGGCCGGCACGCGCCGGCTTCGGCGAGGCGCTGCCGCTGCTGGCCATGATCGCTCTGGGCGCCGGCGGCTTCTGGCTGGCCGTCAGTCTCACCTATCGCCGCTTCGTCACCGGCACGCAGGAAACCATCACCGGCGGCCGGCCCGCCGTCAGGGCGGCCGCGGGCGCGCCGGTATTCCGTTCCGGGCTGACGCGCGTGCTGCTGTTCAAGGAATGGCGGCTGGTGCTGCGCGACATGCAGGTGGTTTCGCAGACGCTGCTGCAGCTGCTCTATCTGGTGCCGATGGTATTCATCGGCTTCAAGTCTGGCCCCAAGAATCTTTATATCGTCCCGGTGATAGTGGCGGCCGCGGCCATGCTGGCCGGCAACCTGGCCTGGATAACGGTCAACGCCGAGGAGGCGCCCGAGCTGCTGGCTACAGCGCCGGTGCCGGTGGCGCGCGTGCTGCGGGTAAAGGCGGCCGCGGCCGTGCTGCCGGTGCTGGCCCTGCTGCTGCCGCTGGCGCTGTGGTGGGCCCCGCGGAGTCCGCTGGAATCGGCCACACTGCTGCTCTGCGGCGCCGGCGGCATGCTGAGCGCCGCCCTGATACAGGTCTGGAGCCCGCGCGCCGGCAAGCGCGGCGACCTCAAGCACAGGCACAAGGCCGGCGGCCCCGCCGGCATGATAGAAATGCTGAGTACGATAGGCTGGATCGGTACTGCCGTCTGCGCCGGGGGCCGCTGGGAGTGGCTGCCGCTGGCGGCCGGCGCGGTGGCGCTGGCGCTGGGGGCGGCCTGGTTCGGCGGGCGTAGGGCGCGGGCCGAGACCTGGGGCAGCGCCGCGCCGGAGGCGGCCGGGGCCTGAGCCGCCCCGCCGCGAAGAGACCGCCGGAGGCGCCGGCGGTCTTTCTTTTGCCGGGGCGAAAAAAACCGCCGTCCTTTTCAGGACGGCGGTTTAAAACCGTTAAAGGATTTTAGATTACCACTTGCCGCCGCCGTAGCCGCCGCGGCCACCGCGATCGCCACCGCGACCGCCGCGGTCGCCACCGCCGGAAGAGCGGGCTTCCATGGGGCGGGCTTCATTGATGGTCAGCTTGCGGCCGCCGAAGTCGGTGCCGTTCAGCTTCTCCATCGCGGCAACAGCTTCCGCGTCGTTCGGCATCTCAACGAAGCCGAAACCGCGGGACTGGCCGGAATCCCTGTCGGTTATCAGCTTGGCGCTGGTAACCTGGCCGTAGGTCGCGAAAAGGGCGTTCATTTCCTCTTCGGTCGTTTTGAAGGGCAGGCCGCCCACGTATATTCTCTTGCTCATTGTGTTATTCTCCTTGCAACTTTCTTACCTGACTCAACTCTCTTTCGCTCTATCTATCCTGAATGTTGCTCGGAGGAATAGGCTTCAAAAACTTGAGTTCTGGTTTGACTACCTGAATAGTATGACATTAATTCGGCAAAAGGTATATAGGCATCATGGCCCAAAACTCGTAGGCCCTGCCTTCTGGGTCCTTTGGGCCTGCCGGGCGGGCCAGTATGCCCTTACGCCCGCGGCCCGGGCCTCTTATACTATTAAGGTGATATCCCTATAAGTAGGCGCGGCGCTGTACGGCGCGCCAGGTTTGCTAAAATTAGTGGCGGTACTTTTACGGAGGAACTACATGAGATTAAAGCCTTTCCTGACGCTGCTCGCGGTCTTCATCCCGGCCTATTTCGTTTTTACGCCGGAAGCCGTGCATATCCCCTCGGACCTGCGCGACGCCCTGGCTGACGGCGCCTACGGCTCCCTGGCGGGTTCCGCCGGCTCGGCCGAAGTGCCGGAGGTTTCGGCCCCCGAGGCCGTGGAAACCGCCGCCGGCACCAAATCGATATACGGCGAAGACGACCGCAAGGACTACTTCCAGATGTCCGGCGACATGCAGACCGTGGCCAATTCCGTGGTCTCCATGTGGAAGTCGGCCTCCGTGACCGTCGGAGCTTCCGGCCATAAACTGCAGACGATGAACTTCGGCGACCGCCTGAACCTCTGCCCCGACGAGAAGTTCCGCGAGCAGCCCATAGGGGCCTTCTGCTCCGGCTCGCTGGTGGGCGAGGACCTGGTGCTGACCGCCGGCCATTGCGTTAAGACCGAAAACCAGTGCCTGGACACCAAGTTCGTGTTCGGCTACGGCGTGATGAGCTCCGGCGCCGAGGCCGTGACCACCGTGCCGGCCGGCAGCGTCTACGGCTGCGCCAAGATCGTCAAGCGCTTCCTGGGCGGCGAGCCCGGCTCTCCCTTCCCCGCCGGCCAGCGCCTGGGCGCTGACTACGCCCTGGTGCAGCTGGACCGCAAAGTGACCGGCCGCAAGCCGCTGGCGATCAACAGGGGCGCCGCCCTTAAGAAGGGCGACGGCATCTTCGTGATCGGCCACCCGGTGGGTCTGCCCGTCAAGCTGGCCGCCAGCGCCAAGGTGCGCGACTTCTCCAAGAGCGGCTACTTCGTGGCCGATCTGGACACCTTCGGCGGCAACTCCGGCTCCCCGGTCTTCAACACCCGCACCAAGAAGATAGAGGGCATACTGGTGCGCGGCGACGAGGACTTCCTCGACAGCCCCGCCGGCTGCACCACGATGGCCACCTACGAACAGACCGGCGGCCGCGGCGAGGACGTGACCAAGATCTCCGAAGTGGAGAAATACATCCCTTAACATCCCCCGCTGTTAAGGCCAGAACCGCCGGGTTAGCCCGGCGGTTTTGTTTTTGTAGAATAATACCAGCGGCCGCGGGGCCGCGGACCCTATGATGAAAATCCGTATGCCGCTGCTGCGCGACAGCCACACGCACGTCTCTTTCTACGCCGCGCTGGGGGCCGCCGCCGACCTGTCGGCCTGCCGCACGGCGGCGGCCGCGCTGGCGCTGATAAAAAAGCGGCCCGGGCCGCTCGCGCTGGCGCGGGGCTGGAACAACGCCTATTACGACCTGCGTGGAGCGGCTTTCGACCGGCTCGGGCCGGCGGTAGTCTGCAACGTCTCGCTGCACAGCTTCCGCTTCAACGCGCCGGCCAGGGCCGCGCTGAAAATCAGGTTCCCGGACATAGTGGCCAACATCGACGACCAGGCCTGGGTGGAGAACAACCTCAACCGCGTCTTCGGCCTTTTCACCGCGGCCGGCGGCGCGGAGGCCATTCCCGCCTATATGGAGCGGCTGGCCGCCCTGGGAGTCTGGGCCGCCGACGACATGCTGGTGTCGGACGACGAGGCCGCGCTGCTGCTGGGCCGCCGCTACGCCGGGCGCGCCAGGCTGTGGACCGAGCCGGACGTTTACAGAAAACTCGGCCCGGCCGCCCGCGCGGCCATAGGCGGGCTGAAGTTCTTCACCGACGGCGCCCTGGGCGCGCGCACGGCCGCCCTGCTGCGGCCTTACCGCGGCGGCGGCCGCGGCCTGCTGCTGCACTCCGACGTTGAACTCGGGAAACTTTTTAAACTGGCCGCGCGCCTTACCGGCCGCGCCGCCGTCCACGCCATCGGCGACGCCGCCCTGGAGCAGGTGCTGCGCGTGCTCGAGCGCCTGGCCGTTCCCCGCCGCAGCCTGCGGGTGCGCGTGGAGCACGCCCAGCTTATCACGCAAGAGCAGGCGCGCCGCGCCAGGCGGCTGGGCCTGGCGCTGTGCATGCAGCCCAACTTCAGCGGCGACTCGGCCTGCTACGCCGACCGGCTGCCCTCCGCTTACCTGCGGGCCAACAACCCTTTCCGCATGCTGATAGACAAGGCCGGCTTCGTCCCGGGGGAGGACCTGCTGTTCGGCTCCGACGGCATGCCGCACGGCGCCGCCCCGGCGCTGCAGGCCGCGCTGTTCCCGCCCTGCCCGGGCCAGCGCCTGACGCTCGGCGAGTTCCGGGCGGGCTACTGCCTGCCAAACCTGGAGGCGGGCTGGCTGGACCTGAAGGTGGACGAAGCGAAGCGAAAAGTTTCCGTTAAGGTGGGCGGTCCGGCCGCCGCGGCTGGGAGGAAATAATGCAAAGCGAGATCTCGGCGGACTCCATGCGGGACGTCTATAATTTTATCCGCGGCAACTGGGAGTACCAGCTGCTGTTCGGCGTGATGGGGGCCGCGCTGGTCATCGGCCTTATCTATATGCTTTACGAGTGGCGCCGCAGGCGGGCGATAATGGCGATGGGCGAAGGCGGCGGCCTGGAATACCATAAGCATCCGAACCTGGGTTTCCGGCTGCGCGCCGCCGCCCCGGCCCTGTTCAGCCTGGGCGATTATAACTCCGTAGAGAACGGGCTCAGGGACGTCTCGGCGCTCCCGGGCGCCTGGTACCTGGACTTCCAGTATACGGTGCGCGGCCACAAGCGCGGCGGCAGCACCTACAGTTTCGGCCTGGCGCTGTACCGCGACGAGCGGCTGACCCTGCCCGAGTTCGAGCTGGCTCCGGAAACGCTGTTGGGCCGGGCCGGCGACCTGGTGACGAAGCGCGATATGGATTTCCCGGAGCGGCCGGGTTTCTCCGGCCGTTACGCGCTGACCGGCCCCGATAAACAGCGGGTGGCGGCGGTGTTCACGCCGGAGGTGACCGGGGTCTTGGAAGGGCTGCGCGGCAGCTGGCAGGTACAGGGAGCGGGCAAGTTCCTGATAGTCTTTAAAAGAGGACTGATAGCGGCCGGCGCTTACCCGGCTTTCATCGAGGAGGCGAGGACCGTGTTCCGCGCCTTCCTGGCCGACCCGCGCAACCTGGCGGGAGCGCCGGCCCCGGCGGCCGCCGACAACGAAGGGGAGGCGGCGCAGGCCCGACTCTACCAGCTGACAGGCGGCGCGGGCATGGGCAGGCCCGCCGAGATAGCGCTGGTAGTGGCTTTTGTCGGTTTTCTGTTGGCGGTACTTTACGCCCTGCTGAAGAACTGAGCGGAGAAGACAAGGAGAATATATGGGAAAGAATAACGCAATTGCGGCGGGGGCCCTGGTGCTGGCGGGCGCCGCTTATTGGGCGGGGCTGATCACCGGCGAGCGTTCCACGGCCGGGCACGGAGAAATGAGCACGGTGCTGGTGGCCAGGGCCGACCTGCCAGCCGGTACCGTCCTCGTCACGGACCTGGTGGAAACGCTGGAGATACCGCGGCGCTATATGCAGGCGGACTCTTACGAGGTGCGCAGCATGACCGACGTGAAACTGGTGAACGGCCTGACGGCGCGCGTGCGCATTCCCAAGGGTAACCAGGTCACGCAGTCCTGCCTGGCGGCCGGCGCTCCCGCCGCCGACGCCGCGCTGCCGCCCTCCCAGCGGCATTATCTGGACGGGGTTAAATATTTTCAGAACGCCGATTACGAACGGGCGCGCGACGAGTGGCGCGCCGCCCTGAAGGCGGACCCGGCCAACGCCGAGGCCGCCGCCGGTCTGCGCCGGGTGCAGCAGGTGCTTTCAGGCGGCAAATAAAGCGCCGCGACGGAGCGATATGAAGGAATACACGGACCCCCGGATGCATACCGCGGAGCATTTGCTGAACCAGGCCATGGTGCGGCTGTTCGGCCAGGGGCGGGCTTTCAGTTCGCACATAGAGCGCAAAAAGTCCAAGTGCGACTACCATTTCGCCCGCGACCTGACGCCGGAGGAGCGCGCCGCGCTGGAGGCCGCGGTGAACGGGGCCGTGCGCGCCGCGCTGCCGGTGCGCGAGGAATTCCTGTCCCGCGAACTCGCGGAGCGGGAACTGGACCTGGGCCGGCTGCCCGAAGGGGCCGGCGGGGAGAAACTGCGCGTCATCCGCATAGGCGATTATGACGCCTGCCCCTGCATAGGCCCGCACGTGGCCTCCACCGCCGAGATAGGGGCCTTCCGGATAATCTCCACCGGTTACGCCGGCGGCGTGCTGCGCATAAGGTTCAAGCTCGGCGACTAGCCGCCGGGCCGCGAAAAGAAACCGCCGGGCTGTCCCGGCGGTTTCTTTTTTCAGGGTTAATTCTTGTGCTGCGGCGGTTGGGGCGGCAGGTGCGGGTGCTGCTGCGGCGGCTGGGGCTGCTGCGGGGGACGGGGCGCAGGCGGCAGACCGGAGGGCGGCGCCGGGGGCGCGGCAGCGGCGGCCGGGGCCGCGGCTGCGGTGCCCGCCGTGGGCGGGGGACCGTTGAGCGGGATATGGAAGAAGAAGCGCGAGCCCACGCCGAGTTCCGACTCTATGCCCATCTCTCCGCCGTGGCGCTGCACGATCTCGCGGGCGATCTTGAGGCCCAGACCGAAGCCGGCCTTGCGCATGCCCATCGCTTCCTTGGTCTGGAAGAACCGTTCCCAGATGCGTGGCAGGTCCTCTTTGGAAATACCGATGCCGGTGTCGACGACGCTGACCTCAACGCGGTCGGCTTTGAGCTCCGCCCTGATGGTGATCTTGCCGCCTTCCCTGGTGTACTGGATGGCGTTGGTGCAGAGGTTCTGCACCACCTGGCCTATGCGGGCGTCGTCGCCGGCCAGCGGCGGCAGGACGGGCGGCACTTCCAGGGTCATATTGAGTTTGCGGCTGGCCGCGGCTATCTTGACGCGCTCGTAGACGTCGTTCATGACGGCCAGCAGGTTCAGCGTGCCGATCTCTACGCGCAGCTTGCCGCTCTCCATCGCGGCCAGGTCCACCAGGTCCGAGATGAGCACGTTGAGGGTCTTGGCGGAGGTCTGGATGTTGGCGGCGTAGCGCTGCTCGCTGGGCATGGCCTTGAGCTTGCCGGTCAGCACCTCGGAATAGCCGAGGATGGCCGTCAGCGGGCTCTTCACGTCGTGCGCGACCGTGGCGAAAAATTTCTTCTGGAAGCCGTTGACCAGCTCCAGCTGGTTCTTCTGCTCCTGGGTCTCCTTGAGCAGGCGGGCGTTCTCGAGCAGCAGAAAGCGGCGCTCCAGGGCCTTCTCCACCGAGAAGATCAGGCGCGAGGCTTCCACCGGCTTGAGGATGGCGTCGTCGAGGCCCAGCTCCACCACCTGGCTGACGCCCTGCAGGGCCGCCTTGAGCGGGTACTGGTCCACCATGAAGATGATGCGCATGTCGGGGTCGCGCTCGCGCATCTTCTGCGCCAGCTCGGCGCCGCTGAGTTCCGCCATGGTGATGGCCGTGCCGACCACCGCGAGGTGGAAGGAGCCCTTGGTGGTGAGGCGCAGCGCCTCCGCCCCGTCCATCGAGGAGGTCACCTCGTAGCCGTGGCCTATCAGCGCCTGCGACAGGGCCGTCAGGGCCGGCTTGAAATTGTCCAGCAGCAGGATGCGCTCGCGTTCGCGCGTCTTCAGACGCGCTTCGCCGCCGCCCGCGCTCTCGGCCATGATATTGGCGATGCGGCCGGCCTGCTCGCGCGGCAGCGCCACCGGCTGGCCCTCCCTGAGGGCCTGCATGGCGTAGCGCTGCGTGTCCACGCCGGAGACCAGGTAGCAGACGGCCTCGGGCGCCACGGCGCGCACGGCGGCGTCCAGCGCGCCGGCCTGCGCCGCGCTGCCGGTGAACTGCGCCACCACCAGGTTGCCTATGGCCGGCGCGGCTTCCTGCTCCGGCTCGTCGGAGCCGCCCAGCAGCGACCAGCCCTTCCTGGGCTTCTGCGTGCGGGCGGAGGCCGCGCGGGCCTCGCTCTGGCGGCGGATGAAATCGGGGAGCTCGGCGCCGTATTCCAGCGACTCGGCCTGCACGCCGGCCTGCTGGAAGGCGTTCTGCACGGCGCCGGTGGAGAACAGCACCTGGTCGGCGAGGATGATGACGGGCTTGGCTATGACGCGCGCCTGGTCCGCGAAGCCCATCGGCAGCGGCCAGCTCAGGCGGCGCAGCGGCGAGGGTACTGCCGGGGCCATGCTGGCCACGGACTCCAGCGTGAAGAGCTGTATCTTGGGGAATTGTTTGTGAAGTTCGAGGAGCGCGCCGCGCTCCGAAGGGGAGAGCCAGCCGAAATCCACCACCAGGGTGGAGCAGTCGCCGGCGGCCAGGCGGTCGGCGGCATACTTGAGCGTGGGGACGCAGACCAGTTCCATACCCCTGCCGGCCATGGACGGGGTCATCTCCATCAGCAGTTCCTTGCCGCTGGTGACCAGTAATACGCGCCCCTTTGTTTCTCCCATCAGGTTTATTATAGCGGTAGCGGAGCGCCCAGTGCAAATCTTTCCGGCGCTTGGGGCGGCCCGCTTTGATAGAATAAAGGCTCGATATGACAGAAGGCGGAAGGACAATGCGCTCGACCGTGCGGAGGGAGAACTCCGGCAGCACCCTCGCGGCCTTCCTGGCCGCGCGCTTTCCTTACCACAGCATGGCGGAGTGGGAGGCGCTGGCCCTGGGCGGGGCCCTGCTGGTGAACGGCGCGCCGGCCCCGCCCGGCCTGGCGCTGGGGGAGAACGACGTGGTCCTGTACAGCCCCGCCGGCGCCGCCGAGCCGGCGGTGGACAGGGCGGTGACCGTGCTTTACGAGGATAGCGACATCCTGGTGGTCGGCAAGAGCGGTAATTTGCCCGCGCACCCGGCCGGCCGCTACTTCAGGAACACCCTGTGGGGGGTGCTCAAGGACGACCTGGGCGTGAGAGAGCCCTCCATCATCAACAGGCTGGACCGCGAGACCTCCGGTGTGACGCTGGTGGCCAGGCACCCTGCCGCCGCGCGGGCCTGCCGCCGGCAGTTCGACGAGAGAGGCGTGACCAAAACCTACCTGGCCGTTACGGAGGGGGAGTTCGCCGCCCCGGCGCGGGTCCGAGGCTACATGGGGCCCTGCCCCGGTTCGGCCATACGCAAGAAGCGGCGCTTCGAGCCTTCCGGAGAAACCGCGCCGGCTCCCGGGCGCGAGGCGCAGTGGGCGGACACCGAACTCTTCCCCGTGGAGCGGCGCGGCGCGCTGACCCTGGTGCGGGCCCTGCCGCATACCGGCCGGCTGCACCAGATCCGGGCCACCCTGCTTGCGCTGGGCAGCCCGGTAGCCGGGGACAAGCTGTACGGCCTGGACGAGGGCGTGTTCCTGCGCTTCGTTCAGGGGCTGCTGACCCCGGCCGACGCGGCGCTGATGCGCTTGGGGCGGCAGGCCCTGCACGCCGCGGAACTGACTTTCCTGCATCCCGCGGACGGCCGTCCCATGACCGTGGCCGCCCCGCTGCCGGCCGACCTGCTCGGCCTGCTGGGTTGAGGCCAGCCGGTTTTGCGGAAAAACAGGACTTTATTCCCGCGAAAAAAGGTAATATATAATGAGGCCGCGCAAAGCAGAGGTTTCATGACGGCCATGGAGAAAGAGTGAATATAGAGAATAAGGCCCCTACACTGCCCGATCCCGCCATGATTTCCGGCGGCATGGGCGTGCGCATTTCCTGGTGGGTGATGTCCAGGATAGTATCCATGATGGGCGGGCTGGGCGTAGTGTCCGGCACCGGCCTGGAGATAGTCTATCCCCGCCTGCTGCAGGACGGCGACCCCGGCGGCCACGTGCGCCGCGCCTTCAGCGAGCTGGCCCGCCGCCAGCCCGCTCTTGCCTCCGACGTCTGGGAAATTTTCGACAAATATTATATTGAAGGCGGCCGGCCCCCCGGCGCGCCCTACAAGCACGTGCCGCCCTGCCGCCTGACGCGCATGGAGAATTTCCGGCCCGGCCCCGACTCTTTCTGGGAGCTGCCGCGCGAGATGCAGGTGCTGGTTCTGGCGGCCAACTTTGCCGAGGTCTGGCTGGCCAAGGAAGGTCACGACAAGCCGGTAGGCATAAATTTCCTGCGCAAGGTGGAGCGCCCCCTGCCCTGGGCGCTTTACGGCGCCATGCTGGCCGGCGCGGCCTACGTGCTGGTAGGCGCCGGCAGCCCCGACGAGCTGCCCGCGATGATAGAGAAGCTCTCCCGGCACGAACCCGCCGGCATGTCCCTCAAGGTTTACGGCGAGCGCTCCGACTCCGGCGCCTACTACGCCGCGGTGCGCCCCGGCGAGCTGACCGGCGGCGGCGAAGCGCTGCGGCCTCCCAAGTTCCTGGCCATCGTCTCCTCCTTCGGCCTGGCGCAGGCGCTGGCGGCCGATCCCGCCACGCGGCCCTACGGTTTCGTGGTGGAAGGTTCGGACGCGGGCGGGCATAACGCCCCGCCTGCGAAAATGCGTTTCGACGCCGACGGAAAGCCCGCGTTCGTTTATACCGAACAGGACAAGGCCGACATCGGCGCCATAGCCGGCCTGGGCATGCCTTTCTGGCTGGCGGGCGCTTACGGGCGCCGCGGCGGCTTGCCCGCCGCGCAGGCGGCCGGCGCCGTGGGCGTGCAGTTCGGCACGCTGGCCGCCCTTTCCGGCCAGTCCGGCATGGAGCCCGGGCTGCGCTCGCGCGTGCTGAAAATGCTGGCCGCTGGCGAGCTCAAGGTCACCAATTCGGTGGTGTCGCCCACCGGTTTCCCTTTCAAGGTGGCCCAGGTGCCCGGCACCATCTCCGAAGAGGCCGTTTTCCAGGCCAGGCCGCGCCGCTGCGACATAGGCCTGCTGCAGGTGAATTACCTGAAACCCGACGGCTCGCTGGGCTACCGCTGCCCGGCCGAACCGGTTGACGCTTTCGTGGCCAAGGGCGGCCGCGCCAAGAACACCGAGGGCCGCGGTTGCCTGTGCAACGCGCTGCTGGCAGCCACCGGCCTGCCGCAAGTCTGCGCCGGCGGCTACGTGGAGCCGCCCATCGTGACGCTGGGTGAGGACCTGGCTTCGGCCCGGGAACTGCTGAGCAGCCTGTCCGGGGGCAAGGAAAGCTACTCGATCGGTAAAGCGCTGGGCTTCATCAAAGGCGGCGCCTGACGCGCCGGTCCCGATGACGAAAGAACCGCCGGAGAAACCCGGCGGTTTTTTATTTGGCCGGGCGGGGGGGCGGTTTTGCGGGCGCCGCACGCGCGGGCCGTTTGCTAGAATGTCGGTGCGGACGGAGGGCGACGAATGGAACACAATAAGGCATACGAAACGCAGATCAAACTGGTGGCCAGCCTCAGAGAACTGGCCGGCGCGGTGACTTCCAGCTATTCCAGCCAGAAAGAATTCCTGATAGTCACGCTCAACGACATGGCCGGCTACCTGGCCGAGCTGAAGAGCGAGCAGCTGGCCTCGGCGGTAGGGCGGTTCCTGGCCAGGCTCGCCCGCGGCCCGGTCGCGCAGGCCGACATCACCGAGCTGAAAGTCTCGCTGGACAAGCTGGTGGCCTCCAAAGATTTCGACTTCGTCTGCGCCGGCCTGGCCGGCAGCAACGACCTGCTGCGCGACCGCCTGGCGCGCCTGCAGCCGCTCACGATAGCGGCCGAGGAACGGAGCGGCGCCGCCGGCCGCGACCCCGCCGCCGAGCGGTTGGTAGCCGAGGCCTACCGGCACCTGCAGTTCGAAACCCTCGAAAAAGAGGCGGCGCGCTTCGGGGGAGAGGCCGCTGAGAACAGGGTGCTGGCCAGGCTCCGCGAGCGGGTGGCCGAATACTGCGCGGTCTACCGGCTGCCGCTGAGCCCGGCCGATACGCTGCCGCCTTTCTCGCTGTCGCGCATAGACGCGGTGACGGCCGCCTGCTACCGGCTGCTCGCGCGCCTGCGCGACAACGCCCGTCGTTAGAAAACTCCTGACATCCATCATGGGCAGTTGGGCCCAGGGCCTTCTGGGCCTTAAGGGAAATTTCTTGTTGACACGCGTCAATTGATTTTGCACAATTCACTTAAGTTGTTAATCCAAAGCGTTCTGGAGGAAGTTGAATGATTAAGACGATAGCGGCTCTGGTCCTGGCCCTCGCCATGGTTCCCGCCAACGCGGCGAACATAAGTTTCGATAACCCCGGCAGCAGCGTTCTGCCCGCGATACAGTCCGTTGAGGTTCCCGCCCGCCCGGCCCTTGTGCCCGAGGCCGTGAACCCCTTCGAGCGCTTCGCCGCCGAAAAGATAGTAGGCGGCGTGCAGGCCGTGAAGGGCGAATTCCCCTTCCTCGTCTCCCTGCGCAGCTCCTACGGCAGCCACTTCTGCGGCGGCTCCCTCATAAAGAAGAACTGGGTGCTCACCGCGGCGCATTGCGTCGAGGGCGGCTACCTTAAAGGCGTGACCGTCGGCCTCCACAACCAGGCTGACACCGTCGGCGTCGAGAAGTTCACCGTGCTGCAGATCGTCAAGCACCCCGGCTGGGACACCAACACGATGGACAACGACTTCGCGCTGGTCAAGCTCTCCGGCGACTCCAAGTTCGAGCCGATAACGCTCAACACCAAGGAACTCTCCGGCGGCGAGTTCGTCACCGCCGGCTGGGGTACCACCAGCGAGGGCGGCAGCGTCTCCAAGCTCCTGATGAAGGTCTCGGTGCCCTTCATCTCCAAGGAAGCCTGCTCCGCGGCCTATGACGGCATAACCGACAGCATGCTCTGCGCCGGTTACCCCCAGGGCGGCAAGGATTCCTGCCAGGGCGACAGCGGCGGCCCGCTGATGCTCGGTTCCGGCTCTTCCCGCGTGCTCGCGGGCGTAGTGAGCTGGGGCGAAGGCTGCGCCCGCCCCAACAAGCCCGGCGTTTACTCCAAGGTGAACGGCGCGCTCGAGTGGATCAACGGCACGGCGAAGTAAGAGCCGTATCTCGAAAGGGCCCGGCCTTAAAACCGGGCCCTTTTCTTATATCCTCATAGGGGGGAACGACAAATGACGATTAATGCATATCTTTTAGCGGCCGCGCTGCTGTTGCCGGCCTGGCCGGCCGCGGCCGAAGGCAGCGCGCTCAGTGAAACTTACGATATGATAGGGGACGCCGAGGCCAAGATCCAGGAGCAGGTGCTTGATCCGCTGCTGGGCCCGGGGCGGGCCTACGCCTTTCTGGACGCCGAGGCCGAGCTCTATGTTACCTCCAAGGGGGCGGTGAAGTCCGGGGTGGGGGAACTGCTGTCGCGCAAAGCGGACCCCGCGGACGCGGGCAAGGAAGGGGAAAAAAGCCAGAAGCAGACGGCTACCCAGGAGAAGACGGATACCGAGAGCCGGGACGTTTACTCGCTGGAACTGCGCTCTATGCGGCTGCGTATACTGCACGACTCCGCTCTCCCGGCCGAGAAACTGGAAGTTGTAAAGAAAGCGCTGCTGGACCTGTATCCGGGCCGGCTGAAAGCCCAGGATATAGTCTTTGTGCCGGCCCCTATGCAGCGGGGCGGCCAGGCCGCGGCCTGACAGGGCCGTCGAACCGGAAAAAGGGCCCCGAGGGGCCCTTTTTTTGTTTTCTGGAGTTGCCGAGTGTTCGTGTTAATGATATCATTACCTATATGATTATGAATCTAATCCTATACGTCCGGGATCAGGGGCTCAGCCGGGACTTTTACGCCGCGGCCCTGGGCCTGGCGCCGCGCCTGGACGTGCCGGGGATGACGGAATTCGAGCTGGGACCGGGCTGCGTGCTGGGGCTGATGCCGGAGAAAGGGATAATGCGCCTGCTGCCGGAGCTGCCGGACCCCGCCGGAGCGCGCGGCGTGCCCCGCGCCGAGGTCTACCTTACCGTGCCCGACCCGGCCGCCTGCCACGCCAGGGCGCTGGCCGCGGGGGCCCGGGAATTGAGCCCGCTGGCGGCCCGGGACTGGGGGCACGAAGCCGCTTACAGCCTGGACCGGGACGGCCACGTGCTGGCCTTCGCGCGGCCCCTCTGAATAAACGCTTTACATAAAAAAACGCTTTTGTTATAATAATCCTGTGGTTAATCGCGGTCACGCCGCGGTTTCTTTGAAAAGAAGTTTTTATTATTACGCTGTCGCGTTCTACGGAATACGGACAGCGGCCCTATAGACGGAGCGGCCTTGATTCCCTCCGCCTGCGGGCTAATCATAGAAACAAAATATTGTTTGAAGAGTAACCGGAGCTGAAAAAGTTCCGGTGCGGTTTGTTCGTTTGTCTTTTGAAAACCGCGGAGAACCCGGCGTAAAACCGGGCGTTTTCCGTCGGAAGAGACGGCGCAAGGAGCGGACTTATGACAGAAGAAAACAAAGAGAACACGGCCCCCGAGCAGAAGCCGGAGCTTCAGCAGCTGCCCGCGGCGCACAAATTTCTGGTCGGCGAAAAGATGGGCATGACCCAGATCTTCGACGCCGCCGGCAACCTGCACGCGGTCACCGTCGTGCAGGCCGGCCCGTGCCGCGTGGCCTACACCCGCACCGCGGACAAGGACGGCTACCAGGCCATCTGCCTCGGCTACGGCCACAAGAAAGAGAAGAACGCCTACAAGGCCGAGCTCGGCCTGGCGAAGAAAATAAATTCCAAGCCGCTCCGGCACCTTAAAGAATTCCGCGTGGCCGACCTCGCGGGCGCCGAGCAGGGCCAGACGGCCGGCGTCGAACGCTTCGCCGAGGGGCAGTACGTGGACGTGCAGGGCGTCTCCAAGGGCCACGGCTTCTCCGGCGGCATGAAGCGCCATAATTTCGCCGGCGGCTCGGCCTCCCACGGCGCCAGCGACCGCGAGCGCGCTCCCGGTTCTCTGGGTTCCCGCCGCTCCCTGGGCCGCGTGCTCCCCGGCCAGCGCATGGCCGGTCACTGGGGCGTAGAGACCGTCTCCGTGCAGAAGATGAAGCTCCTGAAGGTGATTCCCGAGGAGAACCTGCTGCTCATCGGCGGCGGCATCCCCGGCGCCACCGGCAGCACCGTGTACGTGACGCTCACCAACAAGAAGGTGCCCGCCCCGAAGGCCAACAAGGTCTCCAAGAACAAAGTGAAGGCTGACGCCGGCAAGGCCAAGCCGGCCGCCAAGAAGTAGGCCTAAAGAGGATAAAACATGGAAACGAAACTTTTAAACCTTAAGGGACAGGAAGTGGGCAAAGTGGCCCTGCCCGAGATGTTCTCGGTAAAGCCCGATCCGTACTTCATCCACGAAGTGATGAAGTATTACATGGCCAACAAGCACCGCGGCACCGCGAGCACGAAGACCCGCTCCGAAGTGTCCGGCGGCGGCAAGAAACCCTGGAAGCAGAAGGGCACCGGCCGCGCCCGCGCGGGTTCCACCCGGTCCCCGATCTGGCGCAAGGGCGGCGTCTGCTTCGGCCCCAAGCCGCGCTCGTTCCGCCAGTACCTGCCCATACAGAAGCTTCGCCAGGCCCTGATCGAGGCGCTCTCCTCCCGCGCGGCCGACGGCGCCGTGCTTGTGATCGAGAACCTCGGCCTCGAGGCCGCCAAGACCAGCTCCCTCAACGCCCTGCGCAAAGGTCTCGGCGACAAGAGCGTGCTGTTCATCACCGACAAGATGGACAAGAACTTCAAGACCGCGTCCAAGAACATCTCCGAATTCGGCTGGTGCCTGTCGCAGAACCTGAACGCCTACGAGGCGATGCGCAGCAGCAAGCTCGTTTTCACCTCGGCCGCGCTTAAAGCCCTGGCCGACAGCGTCAAGGAGGCCAAATGAACTATATGGATGTGCTGGTGTCCCCTATCCTCAGCGAGAAGAGCGTTACCACGAAGGACGAGCAGAACCGCTATACCTTCCGCGTGAACCCGAAGTCCACCAAGCCCGAGATCAAGAAAGCCGTAGAGACCCTCTTCAAGGTCAAGGTCACGGCCGTCCGCACCGCCAACCTCCCCGGCAAGCTCCATAAAGTGGGCCGCCACGAGGGCTACCGCTCGGATTGGAAGAAGGCTGTGGTTTCCGTGAAGGCCGGTCAGAAGATAGACATGACCGACCTGCCGAAATAAGGCGTAAATAGGAAAGAAATATGCCCATAAAATCATACAGACCCTACACCCCTTCGAGGCGCACCCTGCAGATCGCCGATTTCTCGGAGATCACCAAGACGGAGCCCGAGAAGAACCTGACGACCGGCCTGCGCAAGCACGGCGGCCGCAATAACACCGGCATGGTCATGGTCCGCCACCACGGCGGCGGCCACCGCCGGCGCTTCCGCATCATCGATTTCAAGCGCGAGAAATACGGCGTGCCCGCCAAGGTCGCCGCGATCGAGTACGATCCCAACCGGAACGCCCGCATCGCCCTGCTGCATTACGCGGACGGCGACAAGCGCTACATCCCGGCCCCCCTGGGCCTGGGCGTGGGCGCCAGCGTGATGAGCGGCCCCAAGGCCGAGATACGCCTGGGCAACGCGCTCCCGATGACCAATATCCCCGACGGTACCTTCATCCACGCCATCGAGATGATCCCGGGCAAGGGCGCGCAGTTCGTCCGCGCGGCCGGCACCCAGGCGCAGCTCATGGCCAAGGAGGGCGACTACGCCCTCGTCAAGATGCCGTCCGGCGAGCTCCGCAAGGTGCTGAAGGCCTGCATGGCCACGATAGGCCAGGTCGGCAATATCGAGCACAATACGATCACCCTCGGCAAAGCCGGCCGCCAGCGCCACATCGGCGTGAAGCCGACCGTGCGCGGCGCCGCGATGAACGCCTGCGACCACCCGCTCGGCGGCGGCCGCGGCCACTCGAAGGGCAACAACGTTCCGCGCTCGCCGTGGAACCAGCCTTCCAAGGGCTTCAAGACCAGGACCAAATCCAAGATCTGGAGCTGGATGATAGTGCAGGACCGCCGCAAGGCCAAGTCCGCGTAACCGGAGGAATATAAATGAGCAGATCTTCTAAAAAAGGGCCGTACGTAGACCAGAAGCTCCTGGCGAAAGTCCAGGCGGTCGCCCTGGCCGGCGACAAAAAGCAGATTAAGACCTGGGCTCGCGCCTGCACGATAACCCCTGAGTTCGTCGGGCAGACCCTGCTGGTGCACAACGGCCGCAAGTTCCTGCCGGTGTACGTCACCGAGCGCATGGTCGGCCACAAGCTCGGCGAGTTCTCTTTCCCGCGGCTGTTCAAGGGCCACGGCCAGTCGCATACCAAGGAAGCCACGGACCTGACCTAAGGGTGCAGTGACTATAAACGGAGAAAATCATGGAAGCTAAATGCCATCTCAGATACCAGCGCTACGGCCGCCGCAAGGTCGCCCAGCTGCTCGACGCGGTACGGGGCAAGTCCCTGTACGAGGCCCAGTACATCCTGGCCTCCCTGCCCCGCATAGCCACCGACGTCGTCGGTAAGGCCATTAAGTCCGCGGGCGCCAACCTGTCGGTGAAGCTCGGTAAAAAACTGGATCTCAAGCAGATCTGGGTCACCGAGTGCTTCGCCGACCAGGGCCCGATGAAGTTCCTGCGCCGCGTGCAGCCCGGCCCGCAGGGCCGCGCGATGCCGTTCAAGCGCAAGATGTGCCACATCCACGTGGCCGTGTCCGACACCAAGGGGAGCAAATAATATGGGTCAGAAAATACATCCTAAGGGCTTACGCCTCGGCTACATCCAGGACTGGCAGTCCCGCTGGTTCTCCCCGAAGAAGATGCCCGAGCTGATCCGCGAAGATTTCGAGATCCGCCACATGGTGACCGAGCGCTTCGCGATGGCCTCCGTCAGCTGGGTGGACATCGAACGCGCCGGCGCCTACCTGAAGGTGACGATCCACACCGCCCGCCCCGGCATCGTGATCGGCCGCAAGGGCGCCGACATCGAAGCCCTCAAGAAGGACGTCGAGCGCCTCACGAAGCGCAAGGTGTTCATCAACGTTTCCGAGATCAAGATCCCCGAGCTCGATCCGCGCCTCGTCGGCCAGAGCGTCGCCCAGCAGCTCGAGAAGCGCATTTCCTTCAAGCGCGCCATCAAGCGCGCCATGGAGCGCACGATGGGCTCCGGCGCCCTCGGCATAAAGGTGATGGCCTCCGGCCGCCTCGGCGGCGCCGAGATCGCCCGCCGCGAGTGGTACCGCAAGGGCCGCGTGCCGCTGCAGACCATCTCCGCCGACATCGATTACGGCTTAACCGAGGCCCACACCGCGATGGGCAAGATCGGCATAAAGGTCTGGATCTTCAAGAAGCTGTTCTTCGCGAAGACCCCCCGCGAGCTGCGCGAGCAGCTGCAGAAAATGGAAGCTGAGAATCCCAGCGAGATACCGGTGATGGACGAATCCGCCGCCGCCCGCAGGGACGCCAACCCCAGCGCCTGAGTCTTCTTCTAAGGAGCGATAATTATGTTGATGCCCAAGAGAGTAAAATACCGCAAGACGCACACCGCGGCCCGCATTAAGGGCCCGGCCAAGAGCGGCTTCACCCTGGCTTTCGGCGAGTTCGGCCTCAAGGCCCTCGAGCCCCGCTGGATCACCGCCCGCCAGATCGAAGCCTGCCGCGTGACGATAGTGCGCTATCTCCGCAAGAAGGGCAAGATCTGGGTGCGCATATTCCCCGACAAGTCCATCACCAAGCACCCCGCCGAAACCCGCATGGGTAAAGGTAAGGGCGCGCCCGACCATTGGGTCGCCGTCGTGCGCCCCGGGCGCATCCTGTTCGAGGTGGAAGGCCTGGACCTCGTCAGCGCCAAGGAAGCTTTCACCCGCGCCGGGCACAAGCTGCCGATCAAGACGCGCTTCATAAGCCGCGAGAATTAAAGGAGAGCAGCCCGAATTATGAAAAGAAAAGACAAGGAAACCCTTAAGAACATGGGCGACGCCGAGCTGAAGGCCCAGGCCGCCGACCTTAAGAAGCAGATCTTCCAGATTAACTTCAAGCGCACCACCGCGCCGGTAGAGAACCCGCTGGTGCTGCGCACCGCCCGCCGCAAGATCGCGATGATCAACACGTATCTGCGGCAGCGCGAGCTCGTGAAATCCAGGACGGCCGAGGCTAAAAAATGACCGAAAATACCGAAAAAACCGAGAGCAGGGGCAACCGCAAAGTGATGCGCGGCGTGGTGGTCTCCGACAAGATGACCAAGACCCGCGTCATCAGCGTGGACCACGTGATCAGCCATAAGGTCTACAGCAAGACGCTGCGCCGCAACCGCAAGTTCTACGCCCACGACGAGGCCAATGAGTCCAAGGCCGGCGACCTGGTGGAGATCGTCAATACCCGCCCCCTGTCCGCGCTCAAGCGCTGGCGGATCAGCCGCATAGTGGAGAAGGCTGCGAAATAAGCGTCCCCATAACGGAGAAAGAACAATGATACAGCTCAGAACCATTCTCAACGTCGCCGATAACTCCGGAGCCCGCAAACTGCAGTGCTTCCACGTTAACGGCGGCAGCTACCGCAAGTACGCGTTCCTCGGCGACACCATCGTCGCCTCGGTGCGCGACGCCATCCCTCACGGCGCCATCAAGAAGGGCGACGTGGTGAAGGCCGTGGTGGTGCGCGTAGCCAAGGAAACCCGCCGCCCCGACGGCTCCTACATCCGCTTTGACGACAACGCGGTCTGCGTGATAGACGACAACGGCGAGCCCAAGGGTACGCGCGTTTTCGGGCCCGTGGCCCGCGAACTGCGCGGCAAGAACTTCCTTAAGATCGTCTCGCTCGCTCCCGAAGTAATTTAATAAGGCGGAAATTATGCTGAAACTCAAGAAAAAAGACACGGTCATAGTGATAGCCGGCAAAGACAAGGGCAAAAAAGGCGAAGTTAAGGAACTGCTGCCCGCCGTTCGCAAGGTCGTGGTGATGGGGATCAACATCGTCTCCAAGCACAAGAAGACCACCAAGGAAAAGCCCGGCGGCATTCACAAGGTGGAGGCCCCGATGAGCATCTCCAACGTGCAGCTGGTCTGCCCCAAGTGCGGCAAGCCGGCCCGCGTGAAGATCTCCGTCCAGGGCGGAGAGAAGATGCGCGCCTGCAAGAAATGCGGCGAAGCTATAGTTTAAGAGGTAATTTAAATGGCGAAGGAAACCCAGAAAGAGAACACCAAGGACCAGAAGGGCACCAAGGAGCAGCAGAAAGCCGCTCAGCACAAGAAAGAGAACCTTTCTCAGAAGCTGCAGCTCACCGAAGTCCCGAAGGGCCCCGTAGCGCCGCTGCCCAAGGGCTACAAGGTGCGCATGGCCGAAGACTACCGCGCCCGCGTGCTGCCGGCCCTGATGAAGGACTTTAACCTGTCCTCCCCGATGGCCTGCCCCAAGATGACCAAGATCGTCATCAACATAGGCGTCAGCGAGGCCCGCGAGAACATCCAGGCCCTCGACCTGGCCAAGGAAGACCTCATGCTGATCTCCGGGCAGAACCCGCAGGTCCGCCGCGCCAAGAAGTCGATCTCGAACTTCAAGCTGCGCGAGGGTATGCCGATAGGCGTGCGCGTGACGCTGCGCGGTGTGCGCATGTACGAGTTCTTCGACAGGTTCGTCTCCCTGTCCGTGCCCCGCGTGCGCGACTTCCAGGGCATCGACCCCCGCTTCTTCGACGGGCGCGGCAACCTGAACATCGGCCTCAAGGAACACCACATTTTCCCCGAGGTCAACATGGAGAAATCCCCGAAAGCCCGCGGCATGAACATCACGTTCGTGACCACCGCCGGCGACGACAAGAAAGGCAAGGCCCTGCTGGAGTATATGGGCATGCCGTTCAAGAAGCCCGAAGTCAAGAAGCCCGCGGCTAAATAAGATCTAAGGATAATAGGAGAAAGAAATGGCTACATACGCTTGGATGGCGAAGATGCGCAAACCCCAGAAGTTCTCTACGCGCTTCCGCAACCGCTGCCAGATCTGCGGCAGGCCGCGCGGTTACTACCGGGACTTCGGTCTCTGCAGGATCTGCCTCCGGAAGATGGCTCACGAGGGCCTGATCCCCGGTCTGCGCAAGTCCAGCTGGTAACGGTCAATTTAAGGAAGGAGAGAAACTAATGGATCCCATATCTAACATGCTCGCGGCGATCAAGAACGCCACAGCCAAGAAAAAAGAGCGCGTCGACGTGCCGTTTTCCGGCATCAAGGCCGGCCTGGTGAAGTTGCTCAAGGACGAGGGCTTCGTCTCCAACTTCAAGGTGCTCGACCCCAAACTGGACAAGACCATCGACCGGCGCGGCGTGATCCGCATCACGCTGAAGTACACGACGGACAAGCAGCCGGTCATCAACGGCCTGCGCCGCGTGTCCAAGCCCAGCCTGCGCGTCTACCGCGGCCACGACGAGATGCCCCGCGTCCGCGCGGCCTTCGGCGTGACCATAGTGTCCACCTCCAAGGGCCTGCTGACCGACGCCGAAGCCAAGAAGCAGAAGATCGGCGGCGAAGTGCTCTGCCAGGTGTGGTAACGAAAAGCTATTAAGAGGTAAAAAACATGAGCAGAATTGGAAAAATGCCGATTAACATGCCCGACAAGGTGAAGGCCCGCGTCGACGGCAGGACCGTCCACGTCGAAGGCCCGCTGGGCAAACTGGCTTTCAGCCTGCCCGACGGCATCAACGCCGCCGTGGCCGCCAACGTCATCAATATCAGCGTCGCGCAGGGCGCCCAGGACAAGGGCGCGCTGTTCGGCACGTGCCGCGCCCGCATCAGCAACATGGTGAACGGCGTGACGAAAGAATTCGAAAAGGTGCTCGAGATCACCGGCGTCGGTTTCAAGGGCGCCGTGGAAGGCAACCGCGTCTCGATGCAGCTCGGCTTCTCCCACCCCGTGCTGGTGGACATACCGCAGGGCATAAAGATGTCCTTCGATCCCAAGCAGACCGTCCTCACGATCAAGGGTATAGACCGGGAAGTCGTAGGCAACCTGGCCGCCCAGATCAAGAGGATCAAGCGCCCCGAGCCCTATAAGGGCACCGGCATAAAGTACCAGGGCGAACACATCATCCGCAAGGCCGGCAAGACGGCGGCTGGCGCGGCTTCCGGCGGCGCGAAGAAATAACGGAGATCTATAAATATGATAAGCAAACAGGAAAGATACGAATTCCGCAAGGTCCGCTCGCGCAATAAGCTGTTCGAGCACGGGATCAAGAGGCCGCGCCTCAGCGTTTACCGCGGCGCCAAGCATCTCTACGCCCAGGTCGTCGACGACGTGAAGGGCGCCACCCTGGTGGCGGCCTCCAGCATCGATAAGGAACTGAAGGGCAAACTGAAGTCCGGCAAGAGCCTCGACTCCGCCAAAGTGGTGGGGGCCCTGCTGGCCAAGCGCGCCATCGCCAAGGGCGTGACCGAGGTCTGCTTCGACCGCGGCGGCAGGATATACCACGGCCGCATCAAGGCCCTGGCCGACGCGGCCCGCGAAGCCGGTCTGAAATTCTAAGGGAGACACGCCAAAATGCTCAGAAACCAGAAACAGCTCAAGACCAGCAAGGAACTCAGCGCCCAGGGCAAGCCCGGCGAGGCGATGGAACTCGACCTGACGGACGCCCGCGAAGAGAAAGTCGTGACCGTGGTGATCAACCGCGTCACGAAGGTCGTCAAGGGCGGCAAGCGCTTCTCCTTCAACGCTCTCGTAGTGGTGGGCGACAACCACGGCAAAGTCGGCGTGGGCCTCGGTAAATCCAACGAGGTGCAGGGCGCCATACAGAAAGGCACCGCCGGCGCCCGCAAGGACATGTTCCAGTTCCCGCTGATCGACTCCACGATCCCCCATGAAGTGGAAGGCCACTTCGGCGCGGGCAAGGTCTGGATGAAGCCCGCCGTGGGCGGCACCGGCCTGATCGCCGGCGGCGGCGTGCGCGCCGTGCTGGAAGCCAGCGGCGTCAAGAACATCCTCACCAAGAACCTCGGCACCCGCAACGCGTTCAATACCGTGTACGCCACGCTCGACGCGCTCAAGCGGCTCAAGAGCCGGGAAGAAGTGATGAAGATCCGCGGCCGCGCCGAATAAGCGCACCCCGCGACTAACGATTCTACCGCAAACAGGAGAAAAACTATGGTCGGACTGAACAATCTCAAAGCCAAATACGGTTCGGTGCACAAGCGCAAGCGCCTCGGCACCGGCCCGGGTTCCGGGCACGGCCAGACGTCCACCCGCGGCCAGAAGGGTCAGAACTCCACCTCGGGCGGCTCCAAGCCGGACGGGTTCGAGGGCGGCCAGCTGCCGCTGCTGCGGCGCATCCCCAAGAGCGGCTTCACCAATAACCGCTTCCGCGTGACCTACGAGTGGGTCAACATCTCTTCGCTGGAAAAGTATTTCAAGGCCGGCGCCGACGTGAACCCGGACACCCTGGTGAAGCGCCGCCTGGTCAAGCATTCCGACCTGGTGAAGGTCCTCGGCGACGGCGAGCTGAAGAAAGCCCTGAACGTCACCGCGCACGCCTTCTCCGCCTCCGCCAAGGAAAAGATAGAAAAGGCCGGCGGCAAGGTCTCCCTGCTCGTGGCCCCCAAGGCCGCCAAGCAGGCCGAAGTGGCAGCGCAGGCCGCCGCCAAGAAACAGGCCAAGAAGGCCAAAACGGATAAAAAATAATGCAGCAGATTACCGACATTTTTAAGATACAGGATCTTAAGAAACGGATATTCTTCGTGCTCGGGGCCCTGGCCGTATACCGGCTCGGCGCCTCCATCCCGATACCCGGCATCAACACCGCGGCCCTGCAGGCCATCTTCGAGGCCCAGAAAGGCTCGATCCTCGGCTTCCTGGATATCTTCTCCGGCGGCGCGCTGGGGCGCTTCTCGCTCTTCTCGATGGGAGTGATGCCTTACATCAACGCGTCCATCATCATGAGCCTGGTGCAGGGCGCGCATATCTTCCCGGTGCTCGACCGCCTTCAGAAGGAAGGCGAGAGCGGCCGCAAGAAGATCACGCAGTTCACGCGCTACTTTACGCTGTTCCTGGCGGCCTTCCAGTCGCTGGGCCTGACGATAGCCCTGACCAAGATGCAGGCCGGCGGCGGCCCGTCCATAGTGACGAACCCGACGCTGGGCTTCTACTTCGTGACGGTGCTGACGCTGGTGGCCGGCACGATGTTCGTGATGTGGCTGGGCGAACAGGTGACCGAGCGCGGCATCGGCAACGGCATCTCGCTGATAATTTTCGCCGGCATCGTGGGCGGGCTGCCCTCGGCCGTGATGGGCATGATCAAGCTGGTGCAGGTGGACGAGATCAGCCTGCTGTCCGGCCTGATCATCCTCGCGATGGTCTTCCTGATCGTCGCTTTCGTGATCTGGGTGCAGACCGCCCAGCGCAAGATCCCCGTGCAGTACGCGCAGCGCATGGTGGGCCGCAAGATGATGGGCGGAGCCTCCACGTTCCTGCCCCTCAAGGTGGACCAGAGCGGCGTTATCGCCGTCATCTTCGCCGTGTCCCTGCTGAGCGTGCCGTACACGATAGGCTCTTTCAATCCCAACGCGGCGTGGTCCCAGAAGCTGATGAGCTACATGAGCCACACCAGCCTGCTCTACCAGGCGGCCTACGTGGCCCTGATCATCTTCTTCTGCTACTTCTATAACTCCGTCAGCATCAACCCCAAGGACCTGGCCGAGAACATGAAGAAGTGGGGCGGGTTCATCCCCGGCATACGCCCGGGCGAGCCGACGGCCTCGCACATAGAGTGGGTGATGAACCGCATCACGCTCGGCGGCGCGATCTTTGTGTCGCTCATCGCCGTGCTGCCCGACTACCTGCGCGCCAAGTTCAATGTCCCCTTCTACTTCGGCGGCACCTCGCTGCTGATCGTGGTCGGCGTGGCGCTGGACACGATAGCGCAGACCGAGGCGCACCTGGTGATGCGCAATTACGAGGGGTTCTATAAGAACTCCCGCATCAAGGGCCGCTGGTTCAACGTGGGGACCTGACCGGCATGAACATCATATTGCTGGGCTACCCCGGGTCGGGGAAGGGCACCCTCGCCAAAGATCTTTCAAAAGAACTCGACATGGTGCACGTCTCGACGGGGGATATCCTCCGCGACGAAATGGCCAAGAAGACCCAGCTCGGGCAGGAAGCCTCGTCCTATATGGCCTCCGGCCGGCTGGTGCCGGACCGGCTGGTGATGGACATGCTCAAAGCCCGCCTGGGCACCGAGACGCGCGGCCTGCTGTTCGACGGTTTCCCGCGCACGGTGGAGCAGGCCGAGATGCTCGACGGGTGGTTCACCTCCCGCGGGCAGGGCCTGGACGCAGTGGTGTTCCTGAACGTGGCCGAGGACGTGGTGGTGGCCCGCCTGGGTTCGCGGCGCACCTGCACCGGCTGCGGCAAGATCTATAACGTTATTTCGGCCCCTCCGGCCAAAGAGAACGTCTGCGACGCATGCGGCAAACCGCTGATGACGCGCCCCGACGACACGCAGACCGTGATAGAAAAGCGCCTGCAGGTCTACAAGGACCAGACCGAACCGCTGCTGGCCTATTACCGGGCCTCCGGAAGCTTTCTGCAGGCCGATGGCGGAAAGGCGCCCGACGCCGTCACTAAGGACGTGATGGGCCTGCTGCGCGCAAAGCCGTGATCGAGATAAAGACCCCCGCAGAGATAGAGAGCATGCGCAAAGCGTCGCGCGTGGTGGCGGAGGTCCTGAAAGAACTTAAGCCCCTGGTGAAACCCGGGGTCACGACGGCGGAACTTGACAAATTCGCGGAACGGCGCGTGAGGGAACTCGGCGCCGTCCCGGCCTTCCTCGGCTACCGCGGCTATCCGGCCACGCTCTGTGTCTCCATCAACGAGGAGATCGTGCACGGCATCCCGAGTCCCAAGCGGACGGTGCGGGAAGGCGACATAGTCAGCCTGGACATGGGCGCGGTGATGGAAGGTTTTTACGGCGACGCCGCGGTTACGGTGGCGGCCGGGGCGGTCTCGCCGCAGGCGAGGCGCCTGATGGAAGTGACGAGCCGCTCTCTCGACGAGGCGCTCGCGGCGGTCAGGGCGGGCGCGAGGCTGGGCGACGTCTGCCACGCGGTGGAGAAGTACGCGGTCGCCAACGGCATGTCGGTGGTCCGGGAGTTCACCGGGCACGGCATAGGGCGCCACCTGCACGAGGAGCCGTCGATCCCCAATTTCGGGCGCCCGGGCTCGGGCCCGGTGCTCAAGGCCGGCATGACGCTGGCGATAGAACCGATGCTCTGCCTGGGCGGGGCCGACGTGGTGGTTAAGAACGACGGGTGGACCGCGGTCAGCGCGGACGGCAGCCTGTCTGCCCATTATGAGCATACTATCGCCGTTACGGAGGACGGCTGCGACGTGCTGAGCAGGGCCTCCTAGCGGCCGGCGTAAGCCGCAAAATGGCCGGTCCGGCGGGCGATCAATATTAGAGGCCCCTAAGCAGTCGTTATTTTTGTATAATATTAAAAATATGTCAGAAAACAGCGAAAAAATAGAGGTAGAGGGCATAGTAAAAGAGTCCCTCCCCAACGCCACTTTCAAGGTAGAGATCGCCCCGGGCAAGACGATACTCGGCATCATCTCCGGCAAGATGCGCATACACCACATAAAGATACTCCCGGGCGACAAGGTGAAGCTCGAGCTTTCGCCTTACGATCTCAGTAAAGGCCGGATAGTCTACAGGGAAAAATAGGCCGCGAAAGGCCGTTCCTCCGACGAGGAAAGCGGCAAGAGCGGCGGTCGGCGCGGTACAACAATAGCTTAGAGGTGCTTCAATGAAAGTAAGAGCCAGCGTAAAGAAAATTTGTATTAAGTGCAAGATCGTAAAGCGCAAGGGCGTCGTCCGCGTTATCTGCGACGACCCCCGCCACAAGCAGCGCCAGGGTTGAGCCCGGGCTGGTGACTGGCGGAGCGCGCTGGTGACCGATTAAAGCGGCATTCCTAAGGAGAAAGTATGGCACGTATAGCAGGTGTGGACTTACCCAGAGATAAAAAAATCAGCATCGCTTTAGCCTATGTCTACGGCATAGGCAGGCCGATGGCCAAGAAGATCCTGGCCGGCCTCAGCGCCCAGATCAGCCCCGATATTCGGGTGAAGGACCTGACGGAGGACCAGATCGGCCTCCTGAACACCGTCATCCAGAAAGAGTACAAGGTGGAAGGCGAGCTCCGCAGGGAGATCACCGCCGCCCTTAAGCGCTACGTCGAGATCAACAGCTACCGCGGTTACAGGCACCGCCGTAACCTGCCGGTGCGCGGCCAGCGCACCCGCACCAACGGCCGCACCCGCCGCGGACGCCGCCGGACGGTCGGCTCTTCGGGTAAAGCGGCAGCCGCCGCGGGCGGAAAGGCCTAAGGGCCGACCCCCCGCCACGGCGGGGGGAAAACACGGAGGATGATTTAAAACTATGTCTGAAGAAAACAAGAACCCGCTGCCCCAGGATGGGGCGAAAAAACCCGAGCAGAAGGGCGCGCCCCGCCGCCGCCTGCGCACCGTGGCCTTCGCCCGCGTGTACGTGAACTGCTCCTTCAACAACACCATCATAACCTTTACCGACGAGAAGGGCGGCGTCATCGCCTGGTCCACCTCGGGCGGCAACGGTTTCCGCGGCACCAAGAAGGGCACCCCCTTCGCCGCGCAGATCACCGCCAGCAAGGCGGCGGCCCGCGCTTCCGAGTACGGCGTGCGCCAGGCCATGGTCTTCGTCAGCGGCCCCGGCCCCGGCCGCGAGACCGCGATCCGCGCGGTAGCGCAGAGCGGCATCCACGTGGTGTCCATCAAGGACGTCACCCCGATCCCGCACAACGGCTGCAGGCCCCCGAAAGCCCGCCGCGTCTAACAGCGAGAACACCAAGGAGACTTTTACAATGTCGAGATATACCGGACCCAGCTGCAAGAAGTGCACGAAAGTTAACCAGAAAATGTTCCTGAAGGGCACGAAGTGCCACACGAACTGCCAGGTGGATAAAGCCCAGCGCGCCGAGAAGGAAAAGCGCTTCGGCGGCGGCGGACGCCCCAACAAGCAGTCCGACTACGCCAAGCATCTGCGCGAGAAGCAGATAGCCCGTCTCACCGCCCAGGTGACCGAGACCCAGTTCAAGCGCTTCTTCGCCAAGGCCTCCAAGGACAAGGGGCAGACCGGCGCCGCGCTGTTCCGCTTCCTCGAAGTGCGCCTGGACAACCTCGTGCGCCGCGTCGGTTTCGCGGTGTCGCTCAAAGCCGCCCGCCAGCTGGTCAACCACGGCCACATCCTGGTGAACGGCCGCGTGCTGTCCATCCCGTCCGCCATGCTCAAGCCCGGCGACGAGATCACGATCAACCCGAAGACCGCCGAGACCGTGCTGGTCAAGCAGGGCCTGGAGCACGCCGAGAAGGCCTCCCAGCGCCCGAGCTTCCTGGCGTGGGACGCCGGTTCCAAGAAGGGTAAACTGGTGCGCTGGCCGGACCGCGCGGAGTCCAGCATCTCCGCCGACGAGCAGCTCATCGTCGAATTCTATTCCAAGTAAACGAGGTTAATGAATGTCAACTTTCTCCAAACAGCTCGTAATCCCCGAAACTCTGCAGGTCGAGGATAAGACGAAGACCGATAACTACGCGAAGTTCACCGCGGAACCCTACGAGAAAGGCTACGGCCACACGATCGGCAACTCGCTGCGCCGCATCCTTCTCTCCAGCCTCGAAGGCGCGGCCGTCGTGGCCGTGCGCATCAAGGGCGCGCGGCACGAGTACGCCGCCGTCAACGGCGTGCAGGAGGACGTGGTCAACATCGTCCTGAACCTCAAGAAGCTCCGCGTGCGCCTCAAGGGCGAGGGCCCCGAGACCCTGCTGATCTCCCTGAAGGGCAAGAAGACCGTGACCGCGGCCGACATCAACGAGAACGCCAACGTCGAGATCATCAACAAGGACCTCGTGATAGCCCACGTCGAGAGCGGCGCCGAGTTCGAAGCCGAACTCGAGATCGCCCGCGGCTCCGGCTACCTGACCTCCGAAGAGATCCGCGCCCGCGTCAACCTGCCGATGGAATTCATCCCGATGGACGCGATCTTCTCACCGGTGCAGAAAGTGCATTACACCGTAGAGAACGCCCGCGTGGGCCAGCGCACCGACTACGACAAGCTCGTGCTCGAGATCTGGACCGACGGGACGACGACCCCTTCCGAGGCCGTCAGCAACACCGCCGCGCTGCTGCGCCGCTCGATCATGCCGTTCCTCCCGGCCGAAGAGGCCGCCAAGGAACCCGCCCGCGCCCAGGAAGCCAAGAAGGAGCCCGCCGGCGAGACGTCCGGCAAGCTCGAACAGGGCGTCGAGATGATAGAACTCTCCTCGCGCGCCTCCAACTGCCTGAAGGTGGCCGGCATCCGCACCATCGGCGAGCTGGTCCGCAAGTCTGAGGGCGACCTGCTGGCCGTGAAGAACTTCGGTCAGAAGTCCCTGGACGAGATCAAGGAAAAGCTCAAGGAAATGGGCCTCGACCTCGGGATGAAGATAGACTAATTACCGCCAAGGAACACGCATTATGATAAGAAATTTAGGCACGAGCAAACTTTCCAAGACCGGTTCCCACCGCCGCGCGATGTTCTCCAACATGGCCTGCAGCCTGCTGCTCCACGAGAAGGTGGAGACGACGCTGCCCAAAGCCAAGGAACTGCGCCGCGTAGTGGAACGCGTGATCGCGGACGCCAAGAACGGCCGCCGCGTGGAAGTGCGCCGCGTGATCAAGGACAAGGAGATCTACAAGAAGGTCTTCGAAGTCATCGCGGCCCGCTACAAGGAACGCGACGGCGGTTTCACCCGCATCCTCAAGCTCGGAGCGCGCCGCGGCGACGCCACCGAGACCGCGCTGGTCAAGCTGGTTTAACAGGATCAAATGGGAATGTTCGACTATTTCTTCAGCCTGTTCTCGAACGATATCGGGATCGACCTCGGCACCGCGAACACCCTTGTCTACGTTAAAGGCAAGGGCATCGTGCTGCGCGAGCCGTCCGTCGTCGCTATCGACAGGAACAGGCGGAAGGTGCTCGCCGTGGGCAGCGAGGCCAAGCTGATGCTGGGCCGCACCCCGTCGGGCATAGTGGCCGTGCGCCCGCTGCGCAACGGCGTGATAGCCGACTTCGAGCTCACCCAGGAACTGATCAAGTATTTCATCCGCAAGGTGCACAACAGGCGCAGCCTGCTGCACCCCCGCATCGTGATAGGCATCCCTTCGGGCATCACCGAAGTGGAGAAGCGCGCCGTGCAGGAGTCGGCCGAGCAGGCCGGCGCCCGCGAGGTGCAGCTGATAGAGGAGCCGATGGCGGCCGCCATAGGTTCGGACCTCCCGGTCGCGGAACCGCACGCCAGCATGATCTGCGACATCGGCGGCGGCACCACCGAGGTGGCGGTCATCTCGCTGGGCGGCATGGTGGTGGCCAAGTCCCTCGACGTGGCCGGCGACGAGATGGACGACTGCATAGTGCAGTATTTCCGGCGCAAGCACAATTTAGTCATTGGCGAAACTACCGCCGAAGAGGTTAAGATACAGATAGGATCGGTTTTCCCGCTGAAAGAAGAGAAGACGATAGAGGTTAAAGGCAGAGACCAGGCCAAGGGCCTGCCCAAGACGATTCTTGTGACTTCAGAAGAGATAAGACAGGCCCTGATGGAGCCTGTACAGCTGATAGTGGACGTGATAAAGCAGGTGCTCGAAGCCACCCCGCCCGAACTTTCTTCGGACCTGGTGGACCGCGGCATGGTGCTCGCCGGCGGCGGTTCGCTGCTGCGCGGCTTCCCCGAGCTTATCAGGCAGGAAACAGAACTGCCGGTCCACAGGGCTGCCGATCCTTTGAGCTGTGTCGCCTTGGGTTGCGGGAAGTACCTTGAAGAGCTGGATAAGATCCAGCGCCCCGAATTCCTGAATTCCTACCGCAGCTGACCCCCCGCAAGGGGGGGCTGTCTTTCAGGCGGGTCCCGCGAGGGGACAGGCGATGAGCAGAGAGAAAGACGCAGCCAATTACGCTTTAGTATTCTTCGCCGTACTGTCGGTCCTCCTTCTGCTGTTTCCCGCCTCCAAATTGGCCCACACGGCCCGCATTACCGTAAGCTACAGTCTCTATCCTTCGCTCCATTACGGCGCGAAATACGACTATTTCGTGCGCAACGTCCCCGCCAACTTCGTGGACCTGCTCGAGACCGACCAGGACAACCGGGCGCTCAAGGAGAAGGTCCGCAACCTGGAGCTCAGGCTGCAGGAGGCCGCCGCGCTGGTGGCCGAGAACGAGCGCCTGGCCGGAGCCATGCGCGTCTCCCGCGCGCTGCCCTGGGCCGGCTCCTGGGCCCGCGTGGTGAACAAGACCCCTTCGGACTGGTACGGCTCCTTCTTCATAGACAAGGGGTCCGCGGACGGCATCTCCGTAAACGACACGGTGCTCGGCATGGAAGGCGGCAGGGCCGCGCTGGCCGGCCGCGTGTTCGAGGTGTACCCCAAATTTTCCAAAGTCCTGCTGCTGACCAACGGCGCCGCCTCCGCCGTCTGCTCCATAGCGCCGGGCGGCATGGAGGCGCTGGTGGAGGGCAAGGGGACCTGGCTGCTGCGGATGAGCTACGTGCCTGAGGAGTCGGCCCTCGCCGAGGGCGCCGAACTGGTCACCGCGCAGGGCGGCCTGCTCTTCCCCGCCGGGGTGCCGGTGGGCAAAGTGACCAAGGTCTATCCCCGCGAATCGTTCATGAATTTCATCACCGCCGACGTTTCGCCGCACGTGGACGTCAACACGCTCAAGGAAGTCTATATCGTCAAGCGCCGCCTGCCCCGCGAGTTCCTGGCGCCCTGGGAGGCCGCGCAATGAGCATCCTCGTCGAGGTCTTCCTGTACCTGGCCACCGGCGCGGCCTACTGGTGGTGGACGCAGAACTTTACGGTCTACGGGCTCGCCCCGAACCTGATCTTCGCGGCCGCGCTCAGCGCGGCCATCCTCGCCGGTCCGGTCAAAGCCATCGCGTGGGGCTTCTTCCTGGGGCTCTACGCCGACATGCTGGGCGTCAGCGCCTTCGGCGCCTACGCGCTGACCTACTCGCTGATGGCCTACTGCGTCTACGTGGTCAAGCGCCACTTCGACATGGACAGTTTCTTCTCGCAGCTGGTCGCGGCCGTTTCCCTCTCCTGGATCTGCATGTTGTTCTACATGGGATTGAGTCTGGTCTTCGCCCGGTTCAACCCGACGGGTCTTAAAATTTTCCTGGCGGAACCTTTCTTGAACGCGCTGGCCGTGCCGGTGGTGTTCCAGCTGTTCTACCAGGCCAAGCGGCGGACCGGCGCTTTATGAGCCTGACCGCCATAACCAATTTCGGCTGCAATTCGCGCTTTTGGCCTGCGCCTTTGCGGCGTTCAACTCACAGGCCGCAGATGGCCTGCTCGTCTCGCGCCGCTGCGGCCTGTTTTTGTGGAATTGTGTCGCTTCGCTCCACCCGTCAACAAAATCTCGAATTTCGCCAAGAAAGCCTTATGGCGGGCAGGCTCAAATGATCGACCGCCAGACACCGCAGGAGCGGCTGGACCTCCTGGGGATCCTGGCCTGGACCGCGGCCGTGGTCTTCATCCTGCGCCTGGTGAACCTGCAGGTCATCGGCGGAGCTCATTACCTGGAGATCGCCGAGAAGAACCGCACGCAGATCATCGCCCAGGCAGCGCCCCGCGGCCGCATCTTTTCGGCCGACGAGACGGCCATCGCCACCAGCCGCCCCTCTTTCAGCCTCATCTATTTCCCCGGCCAGGTGAAGGCCGGCCCCGAGACCGACCGCATGGCCCGCGCGCTGGCCAAGCCGCTGGGCGCCGACTACGAGGAACTGCGCCGCACCATCTACAAGGCCGCCACCCGCGAGAAGCCGGTGCGCCTGGCCGAGAACCTGCCCCCCAAGATCATGCTGGCCCTGTCGGAGCTGAAGGCCGTCTACCCCGGCGTGGATATCATCGTGGAAGCGCGCCGCTACTACCCTTTCGGGGCCTACCTCAGCCATCTCGTCGGCTACATCGGCAAGATGGACGCCCGCGACTGGGCCGCCCGCGCGCGCGACAAGAACTACTCTATGGATTCCCGCCTGGGCAAGGCCGGCCTGGAGAAGATGTTCGAGCGTGAGCTCAAGGGCAAGGACGGCGGCATCTACCTCGAGGTGGATTCCCGCGGCAAGCTCAACCGCGTGCTGGAGAGCCGCAAGTGGGTGCCCGGCGCCGACATCTTCCTGACGATAGACTCCAAGGCCCAGGCCGCCGCCGAGCAGGGCCTGCAGAGATCCGCCACCGGCAAGGGCGCCGTGGTGGCGCTGGACCCGCGCACCGGCGCGGTGCTGGCCTTCGTGTCCATGCCCGACTACGACCCCAACATGTTCGTCATGTCCGGGTCGGAGAAAGAGGGCCTGGAAGCCGGCAAGATCCTGCCCGAGTTCAACGTGGCGCTGCAGGGCACCTACCCGCCCGGCTCCATCTACAAGATCATCACCTCCGCGGCCATCCTGGAAGGCGGCCGCGTTAGCCCCGACGAGAAGGTGCATTGCCCCGGCTTCTACGACGCCGGCAGCCGCGTCTTCAAGTGCTGGGACAAGAGGGGCCACGGCAACGTGGCTTTCATCGAGGGCCTGGCCAAGTCCTGCGACGTCTATTACTACGTCAACGGCCAGCGCGCCGGCCCCCTGGCGATCGAAAAATATTCCCGCGCCTTCCGGCTGGGCCTGCCCACCGGCATCGCGATGCCCGAAGAGCGCAGCGGCAACGTGTTCGGCCCCAGCGCGCGCGCCGCCAAGAAAAGTTACTGGTTCATCGGCGACACCCTGAACCTGGCCATCGGCCAGGGCGAGACGCTGATGACGCCCATGCAGGCCGCCGGCATGATAGCCGCCGTCGCCAACGGCGGGATCTTCCACCGGCCTTACTACGTGGACCGGATCGTGCGCAGCGACGGGCAGAGCCTGCTCAAGAACAAGCCCGAAGAGGTTTCGCGGGTGAAGCTGAAAGATTCCACCTGGGCGCTGATCCGCGCCGGCCTTGGCAGCGTGGTGGCCGAGGGCACCGGGCAGGCCGCCAAGCTCGCCGGCGTGGAGATCTACGGCAAGACCGGCACCGCGCAAAACCCGCACGGCAAGGACCACGCCTGGTTCGTGGCCTACGCTTCCATCGCCGGCCAGCCCTCCAAGGTGGCGGTAGCCGTGCTCGTGGAACACGGCGAGCACGGGGCCTCCGCGGCCGCTCCCATAGCCAGGTCCGTGATAGAGGCCGTGCTGCGCGCCGACCTCCCCAAGGCGCCGCCCGCTGCCGCGCCCGTGAACAAGTCCACCGCGGCCCCGGCGGGGGTGGCCGCATGATCTTCACGCCCGAGACCGGCCTCAAGAAGCACCGCGTGGACTGGGTGCTGTTCCTGTCGGCCCTGCTGCTGCTGGCCATCGGGACCATTGCCGTCTTTTCCTCCGTGGCCGTGCTGCCGCAGCAGGCGCGTATCATCCGCGTGCAGCTGACGGCAATCCCGCTGGCGCTGCTGGTCTTCGGCGCGGCCTGGAGCCTGAATTACCAGGTCTACCAGGACCAGTGGAAGTTCGTCTACGGCGCCCTGCTGCTCTTCCTCGCCGGGGTGCTGCTGTTCGGAGTGGTGGACAAGGGCGCCCGGTCATGGTACCGGCTGCCGTTCTTCTCCATCCAGCCGTCCGAGTTCGCCCGCGTGGGCCTGATCCTGGTGCTGGCCAATTTCCTGGACAAGCGCATGGGCAAGATCAAGGAGCTGCGCACCGTGGTCGGGGCCTTCGCGCTGTGCGTGCCGGTCTTCCTGCTGCTCATCAAGCAGCCGGACTTCTCGGCGATACTGATAACCTTCCCCGTGGCGCTGATCATGCTGTTCGCGGCCGGCGCCAGCGTGTTCCACCTCTCTATCATCGTCGGGTACGCCTTCATCTCGGGCCTGTTCCCGGTGCTGTGGAGCATCATCTCGCTGAACCCGGAACTGATGGATAATTCGATCGTCTACTATTTCTTCCATCTCTCCGATTCCCCGCTCTCCGCGGGCCTGTTCGTGGCGGCCGTGGTGTTCGGCTTCTGGCTGCTGTGGCGGCTCTCGGTGCAGCTCTACGCCAACGTCTCCGGCCTCTACTTCACCGGGGCGGCGATCGTGCTGATCCTGGGCTTCTTCTCCGGCGTGATGGTGAAGAACCAGATGAAAGATTACCAGCAGAAGCGGCTGGAGGTGTTCCTCTCGCCCGAGACCGACCCGCGCGGCGCCGGCTACAACCTGCTGCAGGCCCGCATCGCGATAGGCTCCGGCGGCATCCTGGGCCGGGGCATCTTCTCCGGCACGCAGTCGCGGCTCGGCTTCGTGCCCGAGCGGCACACCGATTTCATCCTCGCCGTGGTAGGCGAGGAGATGGGCTTCTGGGGCATGGCGCTGGTGACCGGGCTCTACGCGCTGCTGATGCGCCGCCTGATGCAGGGGGCGCGCCTCGCGCGCGACCGCTTCGGCTACCTGGTCAACTGCGGCATCTTCGGGATGTTCCTGGTCTATTTCTGCATCAATTTCGGCATGCTGCTGGGGCTGGCCCCGGTGGCCGGGGTGCCGCTGCCGCTGGTCTCTTACGGCGGCTCCAACCTGGTGGCCACGCTGATGGCGCTGGGCATAGCGGAGTCGGTTTACGCGCGCAGGTACGCGCTGGTCTGATATGAACGAAGGACCGAAATCGAGGATCAGGCTCAAGTTCGCGCGGCTCGCCGCCGCGAAGGACCTCAGCCATCTGGAGCAGATCAAGGTGTTGAGGGGCCGCGCTGCCGCCTGCGGCCTGAAGTTCTGGCCCGCCAAGGCGGGGACGCCCTCCTCGCCCAAGATGGCCTTCGGCCCCGCCGTCTCGGTGGGGCACGAGAGCCTGTGCGAGTACGCGGACCTCTACCTGGAAGAGTTCGTCAGGGAGGAGGCGGCCGCCGAGCGGCTGCGGCCCCTCGACGACGAGCGCTTCCGGCTGATCTCGGCGCGGCGCATACCGGTTTTCTTCCCGTCGATAGAGGCGGCGGTGAACGCGGCGGAGTTTTTTATGGAGGGGGAGTACCCCGCCTCCTTCGGGGCCCCGGCGGTGGACGCCTTTCTGGCGCTCAAGAGCCTGCCCTGGGAGAAGGTGAAGCCCTCCGGCGAGCGCAAAACGCTCGACGCCAGGGCGCCGGTGCTGTCGGCCTCTTACGACGGCGCGGCGGCGCTCCTGAAGGTGACGCTGCGGCTCGAGGCGGGCAGGAACGTGAAGCCCGAGACGGTGGCGGAATTGATGGCCGGCGCCAGGCCCGTGTTCAGGCGCATAGTCAGGAAAGAATTGTACTGGTTCGACTCCGGCGGTAAGCTGGAAGTATTCTGAGTTTAGGAGAGTAAAATGGCAAACGCAAAGGTTAAGAAGGAAATTTTCGCGAACACCTCTTTCGAGGAAACGCGCATAGCGATACTGGAGGAGGGCAGGCTCAGCGAGCTGTTCTGGGAGCGCCGCAGCTCCGGGAACATCGTGGGCAATATCTACAAGGCCCGAGTGGAGAACGTGCTGCCCGGCATTTCGAGCGCGTTCATGGATATCGGCCTCGACAAGAACGCCTATATCTACATCTCCGACGTGCTCGGCAACCAGAAGGACGGCATCGAGAAGCTGCTCAAGAAGGACCAGGAAGTGATGGTGCAGGTCACCAAGGACGCGATCGGCACGAAGGGTATGAAGGTGACGATGGACGTCTCCCTGCCCGGCCGCTACCTGGTGCTGACCCCGTTCCAGGACTTCGTCGGCGTGTCCAAGAGCATCGAGGACGACGCCGAGCGCAAGCGCCTCTCCGAGATCATGCGCAAGATCTCCGACTCCAAGATGCTCGGCACGAAGGGCTGCATAGTCCGCACCGAGGCCGAGGGCGCCACCGAGGAAGAGCTCAAACGCGAGGTGGAGTACCTGCTCAAGATGTGGGAGTCGATCCAGACCCGCTACGACACGTCCAGGCCGCCGGCCCTGCTGCACAAGGACATGGACATGACGATGCAGGTGGCCCGCGACATCCTCAGCGAGGACACCTCGATCTATATGCTCGACAATAAGGACGATTTTCACAATGTCCAGGAGCTGGCGCTCAAGATCTCGCCGGACCTCAAGGACCGCGTGAAGTTCTACGACAATAAGACCCCGATCTTCAAGGCCTTCAACATAGAGAAGGACATAGACGAACTGCGCCGCGTGAAGGTGCCGCTCCCCAACGGCGGCAGCATCATCATCCAGGAGGCGGAGTCCCTGTGCGCGATAGACGTCAACACCGGGCGCTTCACCGGCAACAAGTCGCAGGAGGAGACCGTAACCGCGACCAACATCGAGGCCGCGGCCGAGGTGGCCCGCCAGCTGCGCCTGCGCAACATCGGCGGCATCATCGTCATCGACTTCATCGACATGAAGAAGGCCTCCAACCGCCACAAGGTGGTGCAGGCCCTCGAGAGCGGCGTTTCCCGCGACCGCGCCAAGATCCGCATCCTGCCCATAACCCGGCTGGGCCTGGTAGAGATGACGCGCGAACGCAAGCGCGAGAGCACGGTCAGCCTGCTCACCGAGGAATGCCCCGAGTGCCACGGTTCCGGCCGCGTGCTCTCCAGCGAGAGCATCCGCATCAAGATCCAGCGCGAGATCCACAACATCACCATGGGCCGCCCCGGCGGCAACCTGCGCATCGTCACGCACCCGATACTCTGCGAGGTGCTGCGCAAGAAGCTGGCGATGATAGAGAAGAACGTGCACCGCAGCGTGAAGCTGGCGGCGGACCCGCAGCTCACCTGGGAAGACTACCGCATCATACTGGAATAGCGCGGCACGGGCCGCCGGCGGGGAAACCCGCGGCGGCCCGGCAGCGCGGCGGTGTGATACTATTTTTGGAGAAGCGACCATGTTAAAACTTTTATCCGGATTCCTGCTGTTCGCGGCGCTCTGCGCCCCGGCCCACGCCCGCGTGGACCAGGTCACCTACATGAAGAACGGGGTTTACTCCGGCAAGATCGGCACCTACGCGCTCAACGGCACGCCCTACCTGGACGCGAAGCAGGCCGCCAAGCTGATAGGCGGCAAGATCTACTGGTACCCGGTGTCCGGCAAACTGATGCTGCAGATAAAGGGCAAGACGGCGGTGTTCTTCCTCAGGACGGATTCCGTGCAGCTCAACGGCGTGAACGAGCAGTTCCCGGCCCCGATGATCGTGCGCGGCGGCAAGGCCTTCCTGGCGCTCGACTTTTTCGTCTCCCGGATTTTCTCGGACGCGTTCGGCTTTACCCTGCAGTACAACAAGTCCACCGGCGTGCTCGGTTCCCAGCGCGAGGTCAACATCACCTCGATGAACTTCTTCACGCACCCGGACAAGACCCGGATCGTGGTCTACATGGAGGCTCCGCTCGAGTGGCAGGCGGTGCAGAAGGAGAATAACCAGTACCGGCTCAATATTTTCGAAGGCGTGGCCGCGCGCGAGGAGAAGCTCGGAGTCGGCGACGGCGTGGTGCGGAGCGTGGACCTGATACAGGAGAACAGGACGGCGCGGTTGGTGATAGACCCCGACGAGAATTTCGGCAAGGTGGAAGTCTTCAGGCTGTCCGATCCCGACCGGCTGGTGATAGACGTGACCCGGGAAGCGGCGCCGGTGCCGCAGAGCATAAACGGAGACGGGCCCGCGTCCGGCCTGCCGCCCGCAGCCGCGCCGGCGGCCGGCGTGCCCGTGATCGCCCCGTCCGAGGCCCCGGCCGCTCCGCAGCAGACCTCGGCCGCGCCCGGCCTGCCCGACAAGACCGAGCTCGGCGCGGGTAAAAAGAAGATCGTGATAGACGCCGGCCACGGCGGCAAGGACCCCGGCGGTAAGAAACTTTTCGGCCTCAAGGAGAAGGAGATCAACCTGGCCGTGGCCAAGGAGCTCTACGAGCTGCTCAGGGGCGAGGATATCTTCGACGTGGTGATGACCCGCTCCACCGACGAGTTCGTGCCGCTGGCCGACCGCTCCATCATGGCCAACACCGCCAAGGCGGACATCTTCATCTCCATCCACGCCAACGCGGCGCGCGACCGCCGAGAGAAAGGCTTCGAGATCTTCTTCATGTCCGAGAAGGCCTCCGACCCCTGGGCCGCCGAAGTGGCCGATTTCGAGAACTCCGTCATCAGCCTCGAGGACGGGGCGGGGCAGCAGATGGACCCCGCGCTGATGCTGCTGCACTCGATGGCCCGCAACGAGTACCTCAACGAGGGCAGCAAGCTGGCCGGCCTGGTGCGCGGCGAGATGCAGAAGCGCACGCCGTTCGTGGACCGCGGCGTCAAGCAGGCCGCCTTCTACGTGCTGCGCGGCACCTACGCCCCCGGCATTTTGGTGGAGATCGGCTTTATGACCAATTCCTCGGACCAGAAGCACATGAACGACAAGAAGACCCGCGCCAAGGTGGCCAACGCGATCTACCGCGGCGTCATGCGCTTCGCCGAGATGAAGAGCTGGAAGTAGGTTATGCCCGACAGGAAAAGACCCATCGGCATCTTCGACTCCGGCCTGGGCGGCCTGACCGTCTTTAAAGAGCTGCGGAGTCTGCTGCCCGGAGAGCGCCTGATCTATTTCGGCGACACGGCGCGCGTGCCTTACGGCACCAAGTCGGCGGAGGCCGTCATCGCTTTCTCCAAGGAGATCGCGGCCTACCTGCTGGCCAAGCGCATCAAGCTGCTCATCGTGGCCTGCAACACCGCCTCGTCGCTGGCCCTCGAGGAGATACGCAGGGTTTCCCCGGTGCCGGTCCTGGGCGTGATAGAGCCCGGCGTGCGCGCCGCCCTGGCGGCCGTGCCGCGCGGCGGGCGCATACTCGTTACCGGCACCACGGCCACCGTCAACAGCCGCGCCTACGCGCGCGCGCTGGCCGCGGGGGGGGTAAAGGTGACGCAGCAGGCCTGCCCGCTGTTCGTGCCGCTGGTGGAAGAGGGCTGGTGCGCCAAGCCGGTGGCCGTTACGGTGGCCAGGGAATACTTGTCGCGCCACAAGGGCAAAGCCGACGCGCTGATACTGGGCTGCACGCATTACCCGCTGCTCAAGCGGATCATCGCCGGCGTGATGGGGCCGCGCACCCGCATAGTGGATTCGGCCCGGGCCGCCGCCCTGGCCGCCAAAGAAGAACTGGCCGCGCGCGGGCTGCTCAACCCGGGCCGGGCGGGGCGCAGCGAATTCGCGGTGAGCGACGCGCCGGAGCGCTTCTCGGCGCTCGCCTTAAGGCTGCTCGGGATCAGGACCGGCAGGGTTACGGTCAAGAGGTTCTAAGGAGGAAAGGGGTATGAAAAAGACTTTTATCTGCGTAGCGCTGACTGTCATGGCGGGGGCGCTCTTCGCCCAAACGCCGGCCGGCAAGGCCAAGCCCGAGCCGGCCAAGCCGGCCGCCGCCGCGCCGGTAGTCACGGCCCAGGCCGCGCCCAGGAAGACCGCGCCGGAGGCCCCGGCCCCGGCTAAAAAACCGGAGCCGACCAAGCCCGCCCCCAAGCCCGTCGAGGACCAGGAAGAGTCCGTGGTGATGATCGACGACAGGGCCGACTCGGATTACTCCCGTGTTCCCACCGCCGACGCCGACGAACAGCCCGCCGTGCCGGGCGGCATCCCGTCCTCCTACGGCCAGTGCAAAGGCGTGATGAACGACGGCGGGCGGACCATCCTCGTGTTCGAGAGCGCCGACGACGGCGCCATCTCCTTCGTGCAGGTCACGCTGGGCAAGACCGGCGCCGCCTGGAAACTGCTGGACCGGATCTACCGCAGCGCTGAATAAGTTGCCGCGGCCCTGTCCCGCCGCCCCCGGAATTGCTAAAATAAGGTTACGGGCCAGCGCTCTCCGCGCGGCCCGTAACGAGGCATATATGAAACGCAAGGATCTGGTTAGACATCTCATAAGCAAGGGCTGCGTGCTCAACCGCGAGGGCGGCAAGTACTCGGTCTTCCTCAACCCGGTTACCAACAAGGAAGTCCCGGTGACCCGGCATAACGAAATAGCGGATTTCACCGTGCGCAAGATCTGCAGGGACCTCGGAGTAGATCAGCCCTGATGAGCAAGAAGCTGGCGGCACTGCTGCTGCTGGCCGCCTGCGCCTGCGCGTCCGCCGGGCTCGACGTCATACAGGTCGGGCCCTGGTTCCCCGGGCGCGACTGGCGCGATGTGGAAGTCTTCACCTCGCGCGCCCAGACCACCCGGCCCTGGGGCGGCATCGGGATAATCCACAGTCCGCGGGTGAGCGCCGTTTCAGGCCAGGCCGAGCTGGAGCGCCTGAAGCGCCAGGCCCGCAAACAGGCCGCCGCGATGGGCGCCGACGCGCTCATCCTCACCGTCGATTCCGCCGCCTCCGGCCCCCGTATGGGGGTTTACGAGGAGCCGGAGCTGTACCTCAGCGGGCTGGCCATAAAATATGTCAACGCCGTCTCGACCCCAACCGCAAAATAGCGTTAAAATAGCGCTGGATCCCGCCGAGGCCCGGGTCTGGCGCGGCCGCGGCATAGTCATAGACCTGTTCCGCTTCTCCAACACCATCTGCGCGCTGCTCGAGAGCGGCCGCCGGGACGTCAGGGTGTACCCCAGCCCGGCGATGGCGCTGTCGGCCCGCCGGACGCTGCCCGGCTCCGACCTCTTCTCGGAGATAGCCCTCGGCGTGGAGCAGTACGACAACTCGCCCTATACCGCGCTGTACGGGTCGGACCCGGCCCGCCCGGCGCTGTCGGTCACCAATTCCGGTTCGCCGGCCGCCGCTTCGCTGCTGCTGGCCGACGAGATCCTGGTGGCCTGCTTCGCCAATTTCCCCGCGCTGGCCGCCTACTGCCGCGCCAACCCCAAGCCCACGCTGATCGTGCCCGCCTGCCTGTTCTACGATATGAAGCACGTCGAGGACATGATCTGCGCGCGCGCCCTGACGGAGGAGCTGGAGGGCCGCGACGCCTTCCCGGCCGCCCTCGACGAGATACACGCCAGCGGCCGCGTGCTGGACTTCCTGGCCTTCAGGCCGGAGACCGGCCGGCGAGACATGGAGCTGGTGCTGAAGAAGGGCTGGATGAAAGCCGTGCCCCGCATAAAATTCAAGGCCGGCGCCGGCCTGGTGGAGAACCTCGCATGAAAAAGAAAGCCGTGGTGCTGTTCTCGGGCGGACTGGATTCCACGACCGCGCTGTGTTGGGCGCTGGAGAAGGGCTACGAGTGCCTCGCGGTCTCTTTCGATTACGGCCAGCGGCACGACCGCGAGAATAAGAGCGCCCGCGCCATAGCGCGCAGGCTGGGCGTGCGGCTCTACGAGATAAAACTGGCTTTCCCCTGGTTCGCCTCCTGCTCGCTGGTCAATAAAAAAATGAAATTGCCCGACGTGAAGCTGGCGAAGATCGGCGCGAAGGGGGACATCCCGTCCACCTACGTGCCCGGCCGCAATCTGGTCTTCGCTTCCGTCGGCTTCTCGCTGGCGGACGCCGAGGGCGCCGACGCCATAGTGCTGGGCCCGAACGTGGTGGACTATTCCGGCTACCCGGACTGCCGCCCTGAATTCTACCGCGCGCTGCAGAAAGCCGCCGCCTACGGCACGCGCCGCGGTGCTAATGGCCGCCCCATAAAGATCCTCACGCCCCTGATCAGGCTCAGCAAGGCCGGCATAGCCCGCCTCGGCGTGAAGTTGAAAGCCCCGCTGGAACTGACCTGGAGCTGCTACAGCGGCGGCCGCAAGCCCTGCGGCGTCTGCGACTCCTGCAAGCTGCGCGCCAGGGGTTTCGCCGAAGCCGGCTTCGCCGACCCCGCCCTTTAAACCATGGAAAAGCTCACCGCCCCGGTGGCCGAGATCTTCTGCTCGCTGCAGGGCGAGGGCCTGTATCTCGGCCAGCGCCAGGTGTTCCTGCGCTTCGCCGGCTGCAACCTGGACTGCGCCTACTGCGACGAGCCGGCCGCGCTCGACGGCGCCGCCGGCCGCGCCCTGACGCCGGCCGCGGCGGCCCGCGCCGTGATAAAGCTGGCCCGCGCCGGCAAGGCCGGCGACGTGTCGCTGACCGGCGGCGAACCGCTCTTGCGCTGGCGCTTCATCCTGGCGCTGGCCCCGCTGCTGCGGCGGGCGGGCCTGCGGCTGCACCTCGAGACCAATGGCACGCTGCCCGCCGCCCTGGCGCGGGTGGCCGACCTGGTGGACGTGATAGCCATGGACATCAAGCTGCCGTCCTCCGCCGGGCGGGCGGGTTTGTGGGCCGAGCATAAGAAATTCCTGGCCGCGGCGCCGGAGAAAACTTTCATCAAGGTCGTGGTGACCGGTGAGACCAAGATGGCCGAGCTGGAGCGGGCGGCGCGGCTGGCGGCCTCCGTCAGCAGTGCCGTGCCGTTCTTCATACAGCCGGCCACGGCCGGGCCGGGCGGAGTTAAACCCCCGGCAAAAAAATTCGTAGCCGAGGCGCGGCGCTACGCGGCCGCCCGGCTGAAGCAAGTGGAGGTGCTGCCGCAGCAGCATCCCATTTGGGGCGTAAAGTAGGAGGAGCTATGTCTGACGGAACTTTTTTGGTGGAATGTCCCTGCTGCCAGGTGCGCATAGAGGTGGACCGGCGCACCGGCAAGGTGCTCAAGCACTGGGAGAAACCGAAGGTCAAGGAGGGGGGCGACCTGATGAGCGAGGCTCTCAAGAAGATACAGGACGACAAGAGCCGCCTGGACAGTTATTTTAACAACGCGGGCAGGTCCATGGAAGATAAAAAGAAGGAACTGGAAGAGAAATTCGCCGCCGAGAAGAAGCGCATTGAGGAATCCGGCGACACTTCCAAACCTATAAACCCGCTGGATTTGGACTAATCCTATGATATAAATATTTATATTATAAAAGCGTAGTATCTTTCGCGCGCGCGGGTACATAACGAGGTTAGCCCAAAGGGCCCAGATTTCTCTGGGCCCTTTTCTTTGCCTTCCGGGCCTTTACGGCCCTTACGAAATGCCGAACCGGGCCGTATACTATAACCATGACCCACAAAAAACTCGCCCTCGCAGCCCTGGTCTCTTGCGTGATACTCCCCGGTTTCGTATCGGCTCAGACCTCCAGGCAGTCGGCCATACTCGAGAATTACGGCGCTTCCGTTTCCGCCCTCGGCGTGAACGTGGACGGCCTGAAGGCTTCGCCGATACCCCAGCCTAACGCGCAGCCGGTAGCCGTGCCCCAGGAATTCTCCGGCGCCGAGCCGGTGTCCTACTCCGGCACCGCGGTCACCCTCTGGTACGCGCTGGGCGCGCAGATCACGGACAACGCGCCGTGGACCGGCACCCCCGCTTTTGAAGCCATCTCCGACCGCGTGATGGCGGCCGCCAAGTCCCGCGCCTATCCCTCCCGCCAGGCCGGCCAGCCCTCGCTGTTCACCGACCCCGGCTTCATCGCCGAGTACGAGCAGGCCACCGGTGCCCGCTTCACCTCCGGCAACTCGGCCCGCTTCCTGATCAACGGCCCCGCCTCTTTCGAAGTCAAAGACGCCCTGATCCGCAGCGCCAAGAAGAGCCTGCTGATCTCCAGCTGGGCCTTCTACGACGACACCACCGGCTACCAGGCCGCGCAGATGCTGGTCGCCAAGAAGCGCGAGGGCGTGGACGTGAAGGTCATGGTCGACAGCAAGGTCAACGTCGGCCACGGCAAGAAGGTCGTGGCGATGATGCAGAAGGCCGGCATCGAGGTGCTCAAGGTGCAGGAGTCCCGCTCCAACGACATCTGGCACGTGAAGGTGCTGATCGCCGACGACCAGTACGCGGTGGCCGGCGGTCAGAATTTCGGCGACGTCTACTCCCATAAGGGCGGCAGCATCCTGTGGCGCGACACCGACGTGGTCTTCTCCGGCCCGGCCGTGCTCGACGCCAAGCGGCTGCTGGCCGGCGAGTGGAACAGGTACGCCGCCAAGAAAGGCTTAAAGACCATAGACGCCCGCAATACCGCCGGCCTGCCCTACGAGGGCGGCAGCGCCCGCGTGGCCGTGGTGATGCAGAACCCGCCCCAGAGCTCCCCGATCCTGGTCAGCATCATAAAGGCCATGTACGCCGCCACCAGGAACATCAACATAGAGAACGCCTACTTCGTCTCCCTGCCCGTGGTGACCCAGGCCGTGCTCGACGCCCGCGCCCGCGGCGTGGAAGTGAACATCCTTACCAACTCCAAAGAGAGCATCGATCCCGAGGGCGTGGTGATAGTGGAGGCGATGTACAAATGCCTCATCCCGCTGGCCGAAGCCGGCGCCAACATCCACCTCTATAACGGCTGGCGCTCCCCCGGCGACACGCTGCACTCCAAGTTCATGACCGTGGACGGCGAGTTCGCCGACATCGGCTCCTATAACCTGCACCCCCGCGGCGAGCGCTACGACACCGAGGTCAACGTGAACATCCTCGACCGCGCTTCCGTGGCCCAGCTGGACGCGGCCTTCGCCAAGGACCTGCAGAAGTCCCGCAAGGTCAAGAGCGCGGCCGATCTGGACGGCAAGCCCAGCTTCATGGGCAGCGTGGCCAACAACTTCTTCTACGCGCAGCTCGGCACCCCCGCCGGCGTCCCGGCCGGCCTCAGCCTGCAGAAGTAAGCCCCGGGGGCCGGAGCGGAGCCGGGGCAAGCCGCCCCGGCTCCCGCTTTTTCCATAGGCAAACGCGCCTAAAAAACCTAAAATATAGGTATGCATAAGGACCTGCGGGAAGTCCTGCTGACAGCGGAGCAATTGGACGCCGGCGTCAAAGCGCTGGGCGCCCGTATTTCCGCCGATTACGCCGGCCGCACGGTCACGCTGGTGGGGGTGCTGAAGGGCTGCCTGCTGTTCATGTCCGACCTGGCCAAAAGCGTCACGCTGGACACGCGCATGGATTTCATGATGCTCTCGTCCTACTCCGGCCAGCATTCCACCGGCGTGGTGCGCATCCTGCTCGACCTCAAGGAGAGCATAGAGGACTGCGACGTCATCGTGGTGGAGGACATCGTGGACTCGGGCCTGACGATGGAGTACATGCTGCAGAACCTCAAGACCCGCCGGCCCCGCTCGGTGGAGATCTGCACGCTGCTCGACAAGCCCAGCCGGCGCCGCGCCCAGGTGCCGATAAAATATACAGGCTTCCAGATCCCGGACAAGTTCGTTGTCGGTTACGGGCTGGACTATAACGGGATCTACCGCAACCTGCCGTATATAGGCGTGCTCAGCGAAGCCGCCATAGAAGGAAACAAGACATGCCGCTGAAAAAGAATTTAAGGCAGTTACTTTTCTGGTTCCTCGCTTTCACGCTGTTCGTGGCCGTGTACCAGAGCATGAAGGGCGTGGAGCGCGAGCGCCAGATCCCCTACTCCGAATTCAAGGCCAAGCTGCGCGACAAGGCCATCACCAAGGTGTCCGTGCGCCAGGACCAGATCCGCGGCGAGCTCAAAGAGGGCGACAAGAAGGTGGTCTTCAAGACCGTGCCCATGGCCGACGCCAGGCTCATCGAGGACATGGAGGCCGCGGGCGTCACCGATTTCGCCGCCGAGGCCGACCGCGGCTGGATAGCCACGCTGCTGCTCAACCTGGGCTGGATAGCGATGTTCATCTTCCTGTGGTGGTTCCTGTTCTTCCGCCAGGCGCAGGCCGGCGGCAAGCAGGCGATGTCCTTCGGTAAGTCCAAGGCCAAGCAGCAGGACCTCAAGAAGCAGAAGGTGCTGTTCAAGGACGTGGCCGGCTGCGATGAGACCAAGGAAGAGCTCAAGGACATAGTCGATTACCTCAAGGACCCCAAGAAGTACCAGGTCCTGGGCGGCGAGCTGCCCAAGGGCGTGCTGTTGTACGGCCCTCCCGGCACCGGCAAGACGCTGCTGGCCCGCGCGGTGGCGGGCGAGGCGGGCGTGCCCTTCTTCACCTCCTCCGGCTCCGAGTTCGTGGAGATGTTCGTGGGCGTGGGCGCCAGCCGCGTGCGCGACCTCTTCGAGCGCGCCAAGAAATCGGCCCCGGCCATCATTTTCCTCGACGAGCTCGACGCCGTGGGGCGCAGCCGCTTCGCCGGCATCGGCGGCGGCCACGACGAGCGCGAGCAGACGCTGAACCAGATGCTCGTCGAACTGGACGGCTTCGAGTCCAAGGAGGGCATCATCCTCATCGGCGCCACCAACCGCCCCGACGTGCTGGATACCGCCCTGCTGCGCCCCGGCCGCTTCGACCGCCGCATCAACGTGCCGGTACCCGACATCAAGGGCCGCCTGGAGATCCTCGCCGTGCACGCCAAGAAGATCAAGCTGACAGAGAACACCGACCTGGGCGTGATAGCCCGCCACACCCCCGGCTTCACCGGCGCGGACCTGGCCAACATCGTCAACGAGGCCGCCATCGTGGCCGCCAAGAAGGGCCAGAAGTCCGTGGACCTCAAGGACCTCGAGGAAGCGATAGAGAAGAACATCGCCGGCCCGCAGCGCAAGTCCCGCATCATTTCCGAGAGCGAGAAGCGCGTGGTAGCCTACCACGAGGCCGGCCACACGCTGGTGGCCAAAGTCCTGCCCGGCTGCGACCCGGTGCACAAGGTCACCATCATCCCGCGCGGCCCGGCGCTGGGCTACACCCTGCAGATGCCGCTGGAGGACAAGTACCTGACCTCCAAGACCGAGATCCTCAACCGCCTCTGCGTGCTGCTGGGCGGCCGCGCCGCAGAGGAGATAGCCATCGGCGAGATCACCACCGGCGCCCACGACGACCTGGCCAAGGTGTCGGCCTACGCGCACAAGATGGTGCTCGAGTTCGGCATGAGCGAGAAGATCGGCCAGCTGTCGCTCAAGAAGGAAGATTCCGAAGTGTTCCTCGGCCGCGACATCGTGCGCCAGGCCGGCTACTCCAACGAGACCGCCCGCATAGTGGACGAGGAGATCAAGCGCATCGTCAGCGACGCCTACATGAAAGCCAAGGCCGCGCTGACCGGCAACCGCAGGGCGCTCGACGCCATCGCGGCCCGCCTGATAGAGAACGAGGTGGTGGACGCGCCGGAGATAGATTCTATTATCGCCGCGGCAAAGGCCGCGGTAAAAGCGGCCTGAGCCTGACGGGGGGACTTTGTACCTGCAATATTTGAAAAACCTGGCGGATATCGCGGCGGTATACTACATCGTATACCGCCTGATACTCCTGCTCAAGGGCACCCGCGCCATGCAGGTCATCTGGGGCGTCTTCATCCTGGCCGTCATCACGGCCGTGGCCAAGTACCTGCACCTCGAGGCCACCGTCTGGCTGATGCAGCAGTTCTGGCTGGCCGGTATGTTCCTCCTGATCGTCGTGTTCCAGCCCGAGATCCGCTTCGCCCTGGCCAACATCGGCTCCAACCCGCTGGGCCGGGTGATGGTGTCGGCCGAGTACCGCTTTATCGGCGAGATGATGGAGGCCGTGCGCACCGCGATGGGCGAGAAGATGGGCATGCTGATAGTGCTCGAGCAGGACATGGCCCTGCGCGACATCGTGGAGAGCGGCGTGCGCATCAACGGCGAGGTCTCCAAGGAGATGCTGCTGACCGTCTTCCACGACAACACCATGCTGCACGACGGCGCCGCCGTGATAGCCAATAACCGCCTGGTGGCCGCCGGCTGTATCCTGCCGCTCACCGAGCAGCAGGAGCTGTCCAAGATCCTCGGCATGCGCCACCGCGCCGCGCTGGGCCTCAGCGAGGCCGCCGACGCGATAATCGTCATCGTCTCCGAGGAGACCGGCACGCTCTCCGTGGCCCGCAACGGCAAGCTGCAGCAGCGCGTGGACCCCAAGGACCTCGAGGCCATGCTCTACCAGCTCTACCGCTCCAAGGCCGAGAAGACGCTGCTGCGCAAGTCGGCCCGGCCCGAGCCCGCGCCCGCCGGCGCGGCGCCGCAGCCCCAGACGCCGCCGCCCCAGGCCTGACCATGAATATCCCCGAACTTTTTACCCGCAACTGGCAGATAAAAGTGCTGTCCCTCATCATAGCGCTGCTGATCTGGTATTTCATTACCGGCGGCGCCTGACCTTTAGACTTTAGTCCTACCCGGCCTGGGCCCTAAAACGACCGTTTTAGGGCCTTTGGACTCTTATGCGTCTCCCGTATATCTCCCATAATATATATACAGGAGAAACTAATGTCCAAAACCTCGGTATTCTTCGCCTCCCTTCTCTCGGTACTTCCCTTCTCCGGCGCCGCCGCGCAAGAGCTGCGGCTGCCCGCGGCCCCGGCCTCCGTAGAGGTGCCCGCGGCCAGCCCCGCCGACTTGGACACCATCAGCCTGGTGATAGATTACGACGAAGCTTACTCGGCGCTTAAATTCTACTCGGACATAGTTTTCGTTTCCCCGCAGGGCAGCCCCCAGTACCTCGAGGCCGCCGCGGCCGGCCAGTACCTGCGCGCCAGGGTGGAAGCCATCGGTCGCGCCCTAGAGGCCGCGACGGGCAGGCCCTTTAGCGGCGCTACGAGGACGCGCGCCCAGGTCTCTTTCCGCATCTCCTCCGAGCTTAACGACGTTTTCGGCTTCCACGGCCCCGCCGCCGCCCGCGAGACCCGCAGCGTGCCCATCAAGGACGGCTACTGCAAGATCAACTACGTCAAGAACAACGTGCCCTTCCTGGTGCAGTCCGACTCGTTCCTGAAGAAGGGCGAGGTGATACTCACTTTCGACGACGGCCCCGGCCCGCTGACCGAGGAAGTCTCCGCCGCCATGAAGGAGGGCAACGCCCCTTCGGTGTTCTTCGTGCTGGGTTCCAAAATGGGCGCCGCCGGCAAGACCCGGGTGGCCAAAGCCGCCGCCGACGGCCACGAGATAGCAGTGCACGGCTACTGGCACGCCACCGAGAGCGGCAAGCCTTTTACCAATATGACCACCGGCCAGATCGTGGAGCAGCTCGGCGGCGTGAAATCCTCCATCACCGCCGCCGCCGGCCGCAAGCCCGTTTTCTTCCGCCCGCCCTACGGCATCATCACCCCCGACGCGCTCCTGGCGCTGGATTCCGAACTCAACCTCGTGCCGGTGGGTTGGACCATAGACACGCTGGACTGGTCCACCAAGAACCCGGACGAACTTTTCGAGAAGACCATAGCTCTGATAAAACAGCGCGGCAAAGGCATAGTGCTGATGCACGACATCCACGACCAGAGCCGCCTGGCCTCCAAGCGCCTCGTGCAGTGGCTCTCCGACAACGGCTATACGGTGGTTTCCCCCGAGAGGATGACCAAGGCCTACCGCGGCGAGTAACTCCCGAGGCGGCGGTTCAAAGAGCGGCGCTCAGCGCCGCTCTTTTCGGTTCGATGAAGGCCGATCAATAAGCTATATCCAACAGACCGTATCTTAAGAGAGTATTAATTTGACAGGGTCGAGAGGTTAATCATAACATTGGCTTTGTGGTTTGGGGCCAATACATGAAAAATATCGCCGGTATCTCCGCTGCTATATTTCTGCCGGTTATCTTTTTACACAATGTCTCATTTGCCGCCGACAAAAGAGCCAGCAAACTCTACGAACTTTATAATTCCACCTCAATTCCCGAGAACTACAAGCAGACGTTAAAACATTCCATAGATAGAAAAGAACGCGCGGAGCAATTTCGCGGCCGTGCCAAGCGAGCGGCCGGCAAGCGCGCCTTGTCCAGGCCGTCCGTTGTCAGGGCCGCCAGCGTTTCCGCGGTCCCCGCCGCTGCGGACCCCGGTTTCAGCCTGGGCGAAGTCTACTGTTTTCCCAACCCGGCCAAGAGAACCAATCCCACTTTTCATATAGAAACCGGCCTGGCCGACAAAGTAGAGTTGCGGCTATATAATACCGCCGGGGACATAGTCCACGAAAAGATACTGGCCGGCCAGCCGCAACTGATAGACGACGGCCAGGGGCCGCAGTATGCCTATGAATACCCCTGGAACGTAGGGAACGTCGGTAGCGGCGTCTACATCTTCAGTATGACGGCCAGACGGGGAGATAAAACCCTGAAGAAAACCGGGCGCTGCGCGGTGATCAAATGAAAAACAAGCGTCTGCTGGCCGCGGCCGTTCTTCTTGTAACCCCCGCTGTTGTTTTTGCCGGCGGGACTACCGCTTCTTTCCTCAAGCTCGGCTCGGGCGCGCGGGCAACCGGCCTTGGCGGTGCGTATACGGCCGTCTCCGGCGACATAAACGCCATCTCTTACAACCCCGCCGGCTTGGCGAACCTTAAAAGAAGCGAGGCGGGCTTTACCCGCGCTGAACTGGTGGAAGGTGTCAGCTATAATTTCCTTGGTTATTCGCGGCCCGCGGTCATAGGCAACATCGGCCTTGGGGTAAACTATCTCGGTCAGACCGCCATCGAGGGCCGCGCCGCCAACCGCGAGGCCACCGGCTCCTTCCAGGCTTCCGACACTGCCATAAACCTGGCCTACGCGCGGCCGGTCACCTCCCGGTCCGGCGTGGGGCTCAACTTCAAATATATAACCAGCCGCATAGCCGGCGAGACAGCCAATGGCTGGGCTGTGGACGCGGGCTGCCAGTATAGAACTCCGGTGAAAGGCCTTGGCCTCGGGTTTGCGGTGCAGAATCTCGGGCCTAAGATGAAATTTCTGGATGAAGGCTCCGCCCTGCCGCTGACCGCCAGCGCCGGCGCGGGCTATATGCTTCTGGATAATGTCCTGCTTTCGCTGGATTTAAGCAGGCAGGTGAATGAAAAGAAGACCGTTTTCAGTTTCGGTAGCGAATACGCCGTGGTCAACAGTCTTTTCTTGCGCGCCGGCTATCTGGCCAGTGCCGCCACAAGCGTCACCGGAATAGCTGATGCCGGCGGGTTCAAGGCCGGCTTCGGCCTGAAACTGAGGGGTTTCAGTCTCGACTACGCCGTGACGCCGTTCGGCGATATAGGCAAGGCGCACAGGCTAAGCCTGGGGGCCGGATTCTGACGATGAACAAGATTATCTTTTCCTGGCTTTTGCTTCTTTGCGGCGTTCTACCCGCTTTCGCCCAGGAACAGGCTCCCCCACTGGACCCCGCTTTCGGCATAAAGCCGTTCGCCATGGATGATTTGTGGATAATAGACGTTAAACAAACCACGGACGGCGGTTTCTACGTGGCCGGTGCCTGGGAAGGTATTGCCCGGCTTGACGCGGCCGGCAATAAACTATGGAGCGCGCCGTATACCGACACCGGCAATTACGTGGATATGCCAGGCAGCATAGCCGTGGACGACGCGGATAACGTGTATGCTGGGATCTACGAATACCCCGCCGGGAAAATAATAAAATATGACCCAGCAGGCAACCAGGTCAAAACATATGCGGTCGACGACGTAATCTTTGGTGTGGTATTCAATAAAGAGCTGAGCCGGCTATACGCGGTAACGGGCGGCGGCATAATTTTAATGCTCGACAGCGACCTGAATTTCATTTCCAGCGCAGCCTGCGGTGAGCCGGGCTCGGTAGTGTGGGCCGAAGGCGGCATAGGCCTGGATACGGCCGGCAACGTATATATAAGCGGCTGGTCCGCAATTGGTACAACCCGCAGGCTTATCGGGTTGAAATATACCGCTGCCCTGACCCCGCTGTGGGAGTATAGCGAACCTATAGGCAGTAATCCTTTTACCGCCGGCGAGGTTATCCCCGAAGGCGGGATGTATTTGATTAGGGAGTACCGCGGCAGCGAGCCTAAACTGCTGAATATCTCCGGCGACGGCGTAAAACTCTGGGAGACGGTAGTGCCGGAAGACTACCACTACTATAAAGGCGTGGACAAGGCCGGCAACTTTTACGGCGCCACCTGGGACGAGAACAACGACTGGGCCGTTACCGTCGGCAAGTACGCTTATGAGAACGGCGCCGTGCTGTGGAGCCTGCCGGAGCTCTTCTCGGGCGAGACGGACGATATCCTGGCGGACGCGCAGGATAGGTTGTACACGTTCGGTTCGCTGATGGACCCTGTCGGCGACGACGAGCTTTTTGTTGCCCGCTATGGCGGCGACGGAGTTGCCCCCGCGGCGGTTTCGGACCTGGCGGTTACGGTCGTCTCGAGTGATTCAATAACCCTTTCCTGGACCGCGCCCGGCGACGACGGAATTACAGGCATGTCTTCAAGCTACGACCTGCGCTATACGACCATAGGGGCGATAACGGAAGACGGCTTCAACGCCGCAACGCAAGCCCAGGGCGAGCCGGTACCGCAGGCAGCCGGCGGCGCGGAGACATTCATGTTGACCGGCCTCACCCCCGGCACCACTTATTTCTTCGGGGTAAGGACAACTGATGAAGCCGGGAACGTGAGCGGGTTGTCGAACTCGCCGCAGGGGGTAACGACGGCTGTTCCCAAGGATAAGTATGAGCTTTCCGGGTCGACTGTCCCTGTGATAGTCCCCGTAAACGCCTGGAGCGCGCCGCTGGCGAGCCTGGTGAACATCTTCGGGAGCACGATCCCGGCGCGGGAGATAGGCGTGGATTTCACAATCTCCACGTACCCAGCAGGCGCAGCGGGGTTCTTTCTATCCAAGTCCAGTGAAGCCACAAACCCGCAGGGCCAGGCCGACGTGTTGCTGCGGTTGGGCGACATCCCGGCCGAATACGGCGTGACTGCCACCTGCAACACCTGCGAGGCATCCGCCAGCTCGGTCACCTTCACCTGTTGCGGGAAACTGCCGAATGACGACTTTAAACAATCCGATTTAAGCTGGGGTACTACACATTACGATAATATTTGTTCCACAGAGCCGCCCAACACAGGGAACTATAGACCCGTGTATACTTGTAGCGCCCCAATCTTCAACAACCCTCAGTATCAGAAATATAAATTCACGGTACGGGCCAAGGGTTGTGCATTAAGCTCACTGGCTACGTTAATTAACTTTTACAAGGAAACACATGACCTTGCTGTTTCTTCGACGACGCCATTATTGTTAAATGTATTCCTTGGCAACAATGTGGCTAGCGGAACTAATTGCTATAGCAAGCAAGGTGCCGTAAGTTTTGAGTGTGTTAAAAAATATTCCAGTAACATTAAGTTTAACGAAAAATCAGATATTGAGGAAATCGAACTTGCGGATTTGGTCAAGGCCGCCACCGAAGATGTTCATAAGGGTGCTCCAGTAATACTGAAAATATCAAATCCAACCCATTTTGTGTTGGCAATCGGCAAATGCGGCAATAAATTTATTGTATCGGATCCAGGATCATCTGCATCGGAAAATATTCTATATAACCCCGAAGGCCCCAGACCTTTAATCGGGATTAGGCGGTTTAAGTATTCCGAGTAGGGAGTGGTATATGAAACTAATACTAGCAACAGGATTGTTTTTTAGCAACACCGCTTTGTTTGCGGCGGATCTTAGTGGGTTAAGCACTCACATTGCCTCATACAACCGAGACGGCAGTTTTAGCGTATCAAAAGATGTCTTTATGGTTGTTGTTGATCCGTTGGGTCGCGAAACCGGATATAACCCATTTACAAATACTTGGAAGCGAGATATCCCATATTCTGGAAGCGGATCCGATACTATTGATGATGCCGAAACTGGCGCCCCAGGCCCGGCAGATTTTGGAGTGCATGTCACCGAATCTGTAATGTCTGGTAAATATGACTTCAAAGTCTACGGCCTACGCAATGTCCAATACATTCTTGAAATAAATATTGACAATTCTGCCGGTAGTGGAACTGCGTTTGAATTGAAGGATTACATCTCTTCGGGCACAATATCTTTGTACTCTCTGCAGTTTGACCCCGCCCCCGGTGCTCCTGCTCCGGTCATAATCAAGACCATCACCTTCGTTAATCTGCGTGGCGATGTCACCGTCGCCCGGCAGCTTAACCAGCTCGGCGATGATAGATTCGCCAGCAGCCTTATCAAAAACATCGACCTGGCCGAAAAGCTATCCGGCGTATGCAATAAGCGGAAGGCCAAGAAAGACAAATGTGAGCCCGCCATCGCCGTTCTTGAGCTATTCATCAAACGCCTGGAGCTGGCCAATCGCAAATGCGACAACCCCGCCGACTGCGACGAAGAGCGCGAATTGGCCGCCTTCCGCAAAGAGCACGGCCGTGACGCCGACTACCACGACTTCTTCCGCGACCTGGACCGCGACGACTGGCATAAGCACAAAAAAAGCAGCAAGCGTTTCGCCACCGATGAAGCCCTTAAGATAATCAGCGAAGACGCCGGCTGGCTGATAAAATCCCTCGGCGGCGCGGTCGAAGACAATCGCGACAAAGGTAAAAAAGATTAACGCTATTTGACAATTTCGCCCCCTGCCGCCGGTCCTGTAAGCCCCGCGCGGCAAGGATCTCGCAGAGCAGGGGGCACGCGGTGTGTGCCTTGGCGTAAACCACCTCGGCCCAGGCCTCCATCGAGGGACGCGGCGCCAACCGCGAGGCCACCGGCTCCTTCCAGGCTTCCGACACCGCCGTAAACCTGGCCCATGCCCGGCAACGTATATATAAGCGGCTGGTCCGCAATTGGTACAACCCGCAGGCTTATCGGGTTGAAATATACCGCCGCCCTGACCCCGCTGTGGGAGTATAGCGAACCTATAGGCAGTAATCCTT
>Ga0074197_1000103_pt1 | contig 136660 bp, 118 predicted proteins | sample EPASupsiteSAE305_FD_64526 | JGI IMG/M metagenome (GOLD analysis project Ga0074197, IMG submission 64526) | Bioremediated contaminated groundwater microbial communities from EPA Superfund site, New Mexico - SAE3-05 reassembly with SPADES | ecosystem: Environmental > Aquatic > Deep subsurface >... | reverse complement strand
AAATAAATACTCAAAATGTTTACTTGCCTCAAATTAATTAACAATTTTTTGTACTAGCTTTTTAATTAGCTGATTTAAATTAATAAAAACACTTTAAGATTTCAACTAATTTATTCTGTTGGTTTACAGAAAATTAAGAAGAATGTAAAACTTAGAAAAAACATGTTAAAACAGTTTACTGAATTATACTTTTAATACCCACACACAATAGCAAAACAACTAGCCAATAAAAAGCTGTTAAACCTAACTATCCCAAATAACATTATGCAAAATAAATTCCCCTAATTTACTTTTACAAAACTATAGATCTAATTATAATATTTAGGTTTAATTAAAAAATTGCTGGAATTTTTTATATATAATTTCAAAATACTCTTTTGATTTAATATAAATTTATTTAACTTCTAAAAGTTCTTTTAATAATTTTGATAATAGAGTGGCATTTTGAAAGATTACTCTTGCCTTGCCACTGAAAAAAACAATTATATGACACATAGACCTAATTTATACAATGTATTGCCAACGAAATATTGTGGGATATACACAATATATGTATATAGTTGTTGACAATCATTGAATACACACAATACAAAATAAACGAGTACATAATAAAATATGGGTTATTCATATGGATTATTTATATGAAAATTTAGGAGATGAGAGATTTCAAGAATTTTGCAATTGTATTATTGCAAAAGAGTTTCCTAATTCTCAATCTTACCCAGTGGGGCAGCCTGATGGGGGACGTGATTCGCTAGTATATTTTATGAATTCTAGGAATAAGGATTTTATAGTTTTTCAGGTAAAATATGTCCGGAATCCAAATTCTATAACAGATGCTCATAAATGGCTAACTAAAATAATAGAGGATGAAGCGCCTAAAGTTGAAAAATTAATACCAAGAGGTGCAAAAAGTTTTTATTTATTAACAAACATAAGAGGTACAGCGCATTTAGATGCAGGTTCAAAGGATAAAGTTAATACTATCTTGGAGACAAGTATTAGCATTCCTTCTATATGTTGGTGGAGAGATGATTTATCACGTTTTTTTGAGAAAGATCCAATTTTTAAGTGGTCATTTCCCGAAATTTTGAATGGGCAAGATATTCTAAATTTAATTCTCTTTAGTAATATTAATGAGAATAAAGAGAGACGAGAGAGTATCATAAAAGCATATTTAGCAGACCAATATGAAATTGATAATGAAGTAAAGTTCAGACAAATTGATCTACAAAATAAGTTGTTTGATTTATTTACAGATGTACCTATTAGAGTAAAGAAATTAAACGCTAAAAATAAAAGGCTTAAAAGAACACTTGACAATTTTGAACATCGTAACAGTAGAATAATTAATTATGAAAATGGGTTTGTAAATGAAAGTGATTACAATACGGGTGCTGCTGGTTTTTTATTAAATCCTCAAATTCAAAATGAAATAGAACGAATCTTATTGGAAGGTGGTCCAGGACAAGGGAAATCAACTATCGCTCAATATATCTGCCAAGTTCATAGAGCTCGGCTATTAAACAAAGCAAATGATTTGAATCTATTACCTGATATTTTAAGAAAATCGCCAATCAGACTTCCATTCAAAATTGATTTGAGGCATATTGCAGCGTGGGTTGAAAAAACTAATCCTTACAAAGGAAGAATTAATGAAGAGTATTTCACTAGTATTTGGAGAAATTCTCTAGAGTCTTTTTTAGTAGGACACATCGTATATCATTCACAGATTGATGATTTTACCACAAGTGATTTAATTGAAATAATAAAATTAAGCTCAATACTTTTTGTGTTTGATGGATTTGATGAAATTGCAAACATAGATGTACGTGAAGAAGTTATTGACTTTATTAATAAAGGTATTAATAGAATTTCTGAAAATTCAAAATCTATCCAAATTGTCATAACGAGTAGACCGGCAGCCTTCTCGGATTCCATTGGTTTTTCGGTGGATGTTTACCCTCATTTTGAATTAACTGATATTACCTCTGCAACCACAAAAGACTATGTTGAAAAATGGATTAAAGCTAGTAGATTAAATAGTAGAGAGGCTTCTGAATTAAAACGACTTGTAAATGAAAAACTGGAACTGCCACATCTTAGGGATCTTGCAAAGAGCCCAATGCAACTAGCAATATTTATTAGTTTATTAAGGACAAGAGGAGAATCATTACCTAACAAAAGGACAGCACTATATGATAGTTATATTGAATTGTTTTTTAATAGAGAGTCTGAAAAAAGTACTACAATAAGAGATCATCGTGATCTTATTATTGACATTCACCAATATGTAGCATGGATGTTACATTCAGAAGCCGAATTGCTTAAAAATAGTGGTAGTATTCAGATTGATGAATTAAAAGGCAAATTAAAAGAATATTTGAATAAAGAAGGTCATAAAACCGATATAGCTGATATATTATTCCATGTTATGGAAGAGCGTGTTTGTGCATTGGTTTCAAGAGTGCAAGGGACTTATGAATTTGAAGTACAACCATTAAGAGAGTACTTTTGCGCCAAATACCTATACAATACTGCACCCTATTCTCCAGCTGGTTCTGAAAAAACAGGCACAAAAGCAGAACGATTTGATGCGATAGCTCGTAATTTTTATTGGCATAACGTAGTTCGTTTTTTTGCAGGTTGTTTTGATAAGGGAGAATTACCTTTATTAATCCAAAAGCTAAGAGAATTACAAGATGATTCTTTGCTAAAGTTTACGAATTACCCACGCTTAATTACTTCTCAAATTTTATCTGATTGGGTTTTTACACAGTACCCTTTACTCCTTAAAGATGTAGTCCGAATAATCGTAAATGGGATTAATATCGGTAATATAATTAATCAAGAAGGACGCTTTATAAATAATGAGCCCATATTATTGCCAAATGAGTGTGGTAGAGCAGAAGTCGTTGATGAGTGTTTTGAACAACTCAAGAAATTTCCTCATAATGATTATGCTTTTGAATTAATCGGTTTGATAAGAAATAATCCCCACAGAACAATTGAGTTGTGGTCGCAAAACCTACCATTTGTTAAAGGTGAGCAGCTCACCAAATGGCTTGAATATGCATATTTACTGGAAATCGTCTATAAATTAGATGATGAAAAACTTATTGAAATTGTTCTTGCTGATGATGCTTTAGAGCAAAATAAAAGACTTCAATTATTGATAAACGGCAATAAACTATCACTAATTGATAAAAACAAAGAGCTTAAAGAAGTTGTCTTTGAAGGTATTCTTGAAAATACTATTAATGTTCATAATAGAGATCTTTCGGAGCATAGTTTCCAATTTTTAACTTTTACTCTTCATCCTTATTTATTATCTAATGTTTTTGATAGCGATAACTCAAACATTAGTTTTGTGGATTACTTAACGCGAAGAGTAAGGTATTACCCAAATAGCAATCAAGAATCAATTATAAAATTTAATATTAAGGACAGCATCGATGAATCAATTTTGAAATTTTCAAATCAAATTGAACCTATCTTATTGAAAAGTATTTCAGAATGGAGGACAAGTATACAACCATGGGAAATCTTGGTAGAAAGCATTAGAAAAATTGTTGGAGAAAAGTGGCGTATTTATATCATTTCTGTTATTGCTGCAGGTATAAAATCGAAGGATGAAACTTATGACGATTTTTCGGATTTAAATGATATTTCAAAATCACTTTGTAAACGTGTACGTCATGCACGCATGAAGTCAGGTAATATAAGTTATTGGGAAAACGAACTTGAAAATTCATCAAATATTACATTTTCATTACTCGTGTTTATCACTTGGGGTACACCAAAGACAATAATTAAATTGTTAGAAAAATTAATAATAATTTTACATGGTTTACCAAATGATGAATTTATTCAATTAAACGATGGCTTAAGAAGAACTACTAATAAATCCCTATTTTCAAGCTCACAAGTAAAAGAAATTCAAAAACATTTAAGCAAAGAAAATATATCAGATAAATTAAAATATGTAATATTGCATAGATTTGGTGAAGGTGATAAGCAACGTTTTATATATTTAAACATTAAGAATTGCCAAGATGTTTCAGAGGAGATTACAGAGTTAAGATTAAATTATCTAGTTGAGTTGTATCTTAATAAATCAAATGATAGATCGATACTTCAAGAGATTAAAGATATCTATTCGACTTTTATAAAATATGGAGAACATTATATGCCCTACTATCACTATTCCCGAAATGAAGAATTTAAAATACCTATAGAAATTGCCCAAGAAATTATGCTTGAATCAAAAAATTATCCTCGAATAATAGCTTCAGTTGCTGAAAGGTCATGTAGATTAAATGCAAATAAGCACCTTATCGCAGTTGGTCAAGTTGCGCAAGATGAAAAATGGTTTGATCACTAATAACAACGAACCGCCAACAACGTATAAAAATAATAGCTGGTTCAATTGGGATTTCCTAAAGTATAGATTCACTTTAACTTTCTCGTAACTTAATAAGAATGAAGTTGCAATCGGGTATTGTTCTAATATCAATCGGTAAATTGTAAACCTCTATTTTAGATTACTTTTTCTTTTCATTTGCACAAGCACAGCACACAAAGTGGCAATGGTCATACCCCCAAATGTTACCACAGACCAACAAACCAGTTTCACTTTACTGAAACTCTCTTTATCTTTGCTTCATGGAAACACAGCCCAAATATAGAACAGCCATTTTTACTGAAATTACTTTGAAAGATTCTTTATCAAGCAATTTGTAAAGGTCAAAAGTAAAACTTGGTAGCTATATTTTTAGAATATTTTGTTTTTCCCCTCTGGAACCACATTAGCAATATCTTCAATAAATGAGTTAATGCCATTGGACGAATAAGCAGAGTCAGTTCTAAATCTTGTTTTAACAACTATTTTCATCTCACTCAAGAAACACCGGTAATGGATGGTAACCATTTGCTCCCATTGATTTTATACGGGTGCTTATTACATCTTTATTTAACCCCTTCTTTAAGTTCAGCATTGAACTTACCAATGAATCCTTTGTGAAATTTGATATCCTTTTTATTCTGTTTTCTCCAGCTAAACTTGACAATAATACGCTAAAGAATACTTGCGCATTGCTATATTTTGTTGAATTATATTCTACTGTCGGAAATAATACGTTGAGTCCTTCGCCTATTTTGAGTTTGTTGAGGTAATCCATTATAGGTGACAAACCAGAATATAGTGTGAGGCGTGTGCTGCTAAAACTGTAGCTTATTTTTTTTTTTTGAGTTTTATATCGTATTGCTTTTGTAATTTTGTTCATCTGAAAAGTGGTGTTTGTTTGTGTTATTTTTCTTTTTAACTATCTAAAAACAAGCATCTTACACCGCTTTTCTTCTTTTAAATTTTAGTTTTTTAGGTTATTATTTGATATACTTAAATAAGAATTATGGAGAACCAGAGATGTCGGAATATTTAAAGAAATACAAGACTAATTTATTTTTGTTTACACTTCTTATAACAATAGGAATTTCCTTTCAAGGTTTCACTCAAGATACATCTAAAACTCATCCAGAGTGGAGTAAAAATGCAGCCATTTATGAAGTGAACATCCGCCAGCATTCGCCAGAAGGTACCTTCAAAGCTTTCGAGGAATATTTACCTCAGCTAAAAGATATGGGGATTGGAATTATCTGGCTAATGCCAATTCAGCCCATTGGATTAGAGAATAGAAAAGGTACTTTGGGCAGTTATTATTCAATTAGCGATTACACGGCTGTTAATCCAGAATTTGGGACTTTGGACGATTTTAAATCACTCGTAAATAAAGCACATGAATTGGGCATTTATGTAATTCTCGATTGGGTCGCAAATCACACTGCTTGGGATAATAAGTGGGTTAAATCTAATCCGGAATTCTACACAAAGGATTCAGATGGCAAATTTGTTCCACCAGTAGAAGATTGGTCGGATGTTATTGACTTAAACTATGATAACCAAAATCTTAGAAAGGAAATGGAAAACGCAATGAAGTTTTGGATTAACGAATGTAATATTGATGGCTACAGATGTGATGTTGCTGCAATGGTTCCTATTGATTTTTGGAATAATGTTACCGACAACTTAAATAAAATTAAACCCATCTTTATGCTTGCGGAAGCCAGCGAACCAGAATTACATGAACATGCTTTTGATATGACTTACGGATGGCAGTTTAAAGATTTAATGAACGATATTGCACAAGGGAAAAAATCAGTTGAAGAGCTAGATGCATATTATACGGTAGAAAAATTAAATTATAACCTAGATGCGTATCGTATGATTTTTACTACGAACCACGATGAGAATACTTGGAACGGAACAGTTCAGGAAAGATTAGGTGATGCAATAGAAGTTTTTGCAGTTTTCTCTGGTGTAATTAAAGGTATGCCATTAGTTTATAATGGTCAAGAAGCTGGTCTGGATAAAGCTCTTGAGTTTTTTGAAAAAGATAGTATTGATTGGAAAGAGACTAATCTAAGAGAAATCTACACCAAGTTATTCCAAACTAAGAAAGTTAATAAAGCCTTATGGAATGGATCAAGTGGTGGCGAAATGATTCGCTTAAAATCTAATAACGATAAAAATATATTTAGCTTCGCCCGAGAAAAAGATGGTGATAAAATAATTGCTATTTTTAATCTTTCTCCAAACAAACAAATTTTTACTATTAATAATAGTTTGCTATCAGGTAGTTACAAAAACCTATTTACAAATAGTAATGTTGAGCTAAAGAAGGATGAAGAGTTTGAATTGGATAGTTGGAACTATCTTATTTTAACTAAATAGGAACAAATTAATAATAGAATTTGGGAAACAGTGCTAATGAAAAATCTTTTTCTATTTACCTTTTTTATTTCAATTCTATTTGCTTGCACAAGTAGTGTCAAGCAGAACGAGTTAGCTAAGCATACTTTTATCTATCATTCAACAACTGCAAAAAGTGTATCTGTTGCCGGTAATTTTAATAATTGGTCAGCAGAAGCAAACCAATTTGTATATAATGGAAGTGGAGAATGGCAACTGGAAATGGAGATGCAACCAAATTATTATCAGTATAAAATAGTTGTAGATAATATTTGGATAACTGACCCAGAAAACGATTGGAAAATAAATGATGGTGGTGATAGTTTTAATTCTATTATTAAAGTTGGAAATCCTGTAACACCTACACGGAAGAGTAGTAATCGCCCATTTCCTAAGGCTGAATTACCAGAACCAATTTTAGAAACTCAACCAGAATTAATTGAAATATATTATGCGGCATGGCAAATGGCTTGGAATAAAATTGGGCAAGGCACAAAAGAAAATGGTTTTGAACCATATTATATGGATGAAGGTTTTAACGAATTAATCTATCAATGGGATTTATGTTTTATTACTAGCTTTGCAATTTATGGAAATAATGTTTTTCCAGTAATGCCTTCGTTGGATAACTTCTACAATAAGCAACGAGATGATGGTTACATCCAACGAGTTTATTGGGAAACAAACGGGGAAATTGCAAACGAACCAACTGCTGACGAACCGATGGTTAATCCCCCACTTTTTGCTTGGATTGAGTGGCGATATTTTCAAATTTCTGGTGATAGTTCTCGCCTTAAAAAAGTACTTCCAGTTTTAGTAAAATATTTTGAATGGTCTGAAAAGAATTGCAAGACCCCAAAAGGGCAAGGATTATTCTACACTAGTCAGTTAGGAAGTGGAATGGACAACACTCCTCGTAATAATGTTGGTAAAGCTGCGTGGATAGATTACTCATCACAACAAGCACTTGCAGCTCTCTACATTACAAAAATTGCAACGGAATTAAATGATACTAATACAAGTAAGGTTTATAAAAAAAAATATTCTGAAATTAAAAAAAGCATCAACAATTTGTTGTGGAATACTGAGACTAATTTTTATTATGATTTAACCGAAAGCGATAGCCTAAGCAACACAATGCATATTGGTGCTTTCTGGACATTGCTTTCTAAAGTTTCTACTGATAAAAATCTAACACACATGGTTGCTCATTTGAAAAATCCACGTGAATTCTGGAGACCTCATTTAGTTCCTACACTTGCAGCAAACCAACCAGAGTATGATCACAAAGGTCATTATTGGTTAGGTAGCGTCTGGGCTCCGACTAATTATATGCTAATAAAGGGGTTAATGGAATACAATCAATTCTCGCTTGCAGATTCAATTGCATTCAACCATTTGGAAAATATTTCCGACATTTATTTTAACTTTAAACCGCAAACTGATAAAATTGCTTTCGAGGAGAGATACAATGATGATTACAAAACACTTTGGGAATGTTATTCTCCAGAACTAAAAGAACCTGCAACGCGTTGGGACAATACATTTTATTCGCGTCAAGATTTTGTAGGTTGGACAGGTTTGGCTCCAATTGCACTTCTAATTGAAAATGTTTTAGGTTTTGATGTTGTTGGAAAAGATAACTTAATAAACTGGAATATTAAAAGAACTGATAAACATGGAATAAAAAACTTGTTACTTAACAATCAAAAGGTATCTCTAATATTTAAAAAAATAAACAAGCCACAAATATCTGTGAAATGCGAAAAACCTTTCAAGTTAAAGATTACAATTAACAGCAAAGAATATTTTTACAATATTACAAATACAGAAACTGAGATAAATGATTTAATATAAAAATACCAGTCGCTAACAACGCATAAAAAGAATAGCCGTAGGAGTAGTATATTCAAGGGTTGTAGCCCTCTTCAACTTTTGTGTAACTGGATAGGAAAGTAGCCCGCAATTCGTTTTACTAACCATTCCGCCAAGCTTAGCACAAATTAAAAACCAGTTTCACTTTACTGAAACTCTCTTTATCTTTGCTTCATGGAAACACAGCCCAAATATAGAACAGCCATTTTTACTAAAATTACCTTGGAATATTTTTATCAAGCAATTTGTAAAGGTTAAAAGTAAAACTTGGCGACGATATATTTAGAATTTTATGTTTTTATGACAAAGAAAGAAATTGATAAAATAGAGATTAAGTGATATGGAAGAGAATAAATCACAAATAATTATATATCAAACCGAAAACGGAGAAACAAAATTAGATGTTCGTTTTCAGGATGAAACAGTTTGGCTTACACAAAAGCTTATGGCTGAATTGTTTCAGACAACTTCTCAAAATATAACCATCCATCTTAAAAACATATTTGAAGAAGAAGAATTGGACGAAGAGGCAACTTGTAAGGATTTCTTACAAGTTCAAAAAGAAGGAAGCAGGGAAGTTAAACGCAAGCAAAAGTTTTATAATCTTGATGTAATAATTTCGGTTGGTTACCGAATAAAATCACACGTAGCTACGAAATTCAGACAATGGGCAACCCAACATATAAATGAATATATTGTAAAAGGTTTTACAATGGATGACGAACGCCTCAAAAACTTAGGCGGTGTTGGATATTGGAAAGAATTATTACAGCGAATTCGTGACATTCGGTCATCCGAAAAAGTATTTTACCGTCAAGTGCTTGTATGCAACGAGTATTGACTACGACCCAAAAGCAGAGGTTTCAGTTGCATTTTTTAAAAAAGTACAAAATAAAATTCATTATGCAGTACATGGTCAAACAGCCGCCGAAGTTATTTTTAGGCGAGCAGATGCCGAAAAAGAATTTATGGGCTTGATAACTTTTTCAGGTAGTCGTCCGTTCTTAAAAGATGTTGTTGTTGCAAAAAATTATTTGGACGAAAAAGAACTTCGTTCATTGGGGCAATTAGTATCGGGGTATTTGGATTTTGCAGAGCGCCAAGCAGAACGAGAACAAACAATGACAATGAAAGATTGGGCTGAACATTTGGATAAAATCTTGACAATGAGCGGTGAAAATCTGATGCTGGATTCAGGCTCTGTAAGTCACGAAATTGCTATTGAAAAAGCTACCACAGAATATAAAAAGTATCAACAAAAAACATTGAGCGATGTAGAAAATAATTATTTAGAAAGTTTGAAAATGTTAGAAAAGAGAGCTAAAAAAGAGGAATAATGCTCAAAATCTCAAACGGTTTCAAATTACCAAGTAAAAATCCACCCAAATTTACTTTTTCCCACGTTTTTTAATTTGCACAAGCACGGCACCAAAAGCGGCAATTGTCATTCCAATTCCTTCCTTAAAAGTGATTGTTTCGCCAAGAAAATACCAAGCTAAAATGGCAATTTGAATTAGCATTGTTCCATTAATTATGCTCGATTCCATTGCTGTAAGTGTGCGGAGCGTTAAATTCCACAAAGTAAACGCAAAAGCTGTGTTAATAATTGCAAGCCAGATTAAAAATCCCCAAGTTTTAATGCTTATTTCTGGAATTCCGTTCAATGAAAATCCAATTGAGATTAAAATAATTGCTCCAACACCCATGCTGATAAAAGTAATAACTAATGGACTAATATCTTTGTTTCGGTTAATATCGCGACCAATAATTGCAGAAATTGCGTTTGCCAAAACTCCAATTGCCATAATTATAAGTCCAATAGCTTCATTTCCAATTAGCGAAACGGGAAAGAAGTAGGTAATAATTCCCAAAATAAAAAGAGCCGAGCCAATCCATTGCAAATAAGTTGGTTTTTCGGCAAGCAAAAACACGCCCATTACGGCAACAATTAATGGAGTAAAATTTAACATTAAGCTAACCGTAACCGATGGAAGCAAAGATAAGCCCAAAAATTGCGAACCTTGAGTGAATGTATAAAATATAAATCCCAAAAGAATTAACTTTTTCCACTGAGTTGGTTTTAGCTGCTTTATTTCGGAAATGTATTTTTTGCGAAAAATAAATGGAATAAAGCACAAAAACGCAATAATGTAACGCAATCCAGCATAAGTTATTGGTGGAATTTCGAACAATCCCCATTTGATAATTATAAATGAAGTTGACCATAAAAAAGTGACAAAAAGCGCTTGGAAAATTGAAATAGCATGCAAATATTTACTTTTTGTCACTTAGTTCTCGTTCAATAATTACAAATTAGAAAAATTTATCCAAAATTACTCAAGTTCAACGATAATTCCATCACTTTCGTTGTGCAATCTATCCAACGAAGTTATAACATAAACCGATGATTTATCAGTTTCATTTAGATTAAAATAGCTCGTTTTTTTGTTCAAAATTTTGGCAACAATGTTTTTGGAGTTTTCTAAATCAATTTCGCTTTTGGAATTGAATTTATAAACCAAATAATAATTTGGAAATTCGCCATCACTTGCAGCATTTGGCAAATTCCAATCGATTAATATTCCCGTGTTTGTTTTAACAATATGCACATCTTCGGGATTTAGCGGAGGAGTTGACTCAATCCATTCCATTTTTGGAGGAATTGCAATGTTTTTATAAAAATCATTTTTCAAAGAATCTGAAAATCCATTCCAATTTCCATAAATAGATTTTGCAGAAAAATATACGGAACCAAGAACGTTTGGAGTGTTTCTATTTAAACGAATTTGATTGCCAAGTTCAGATTTTAATCCAGTATAATCCGAAGCAGCCATTTTACTTGAAAAATGCCCAATGTATAAATGTCGCTCTTTAGTAATTTTAGCCCACCAAGGCACAAGCTTTGCATAATCGGCTTTTTCGTGACCTATTTCCCAATAAACTTGTGGCGTAATGTAATCAACAATTTTATTATCAAGCCAATTTAGCGGGTCGCAGTAAATAATATCAAAAGAATTAAAACCACTTGTTCCAGCAAGTTCGTTTCGCACAATTCCAAAAGGCGAAATTCCAAATTTTACAAACGGCTTTTTGGATTTAATAATATTGTAAATATCCTTCATAAGAATGTTTATGTTGTCGCGTCGCCAATCGTCAATATTTGTAATTCCACGACTAAAATTGAGAAAAGTGAGCGAATCTTCGTTCGAAATTTTTGGTCCGTAAGGATAGAAATAATCGTCAAAATGAATTCCATCAATATCATAATTTACGAGAACATCGTTCATTACGTTTAAAATATGTTCTCTAACATTTGGTAAACCAGGGTCGAGCATTTTGAATTTTTGCGAAGTGATAATCCAATCGGGATGTTGAACCGCCACGTGATTTTCGTCAAGAGTGTATAACGTTGTATCGCGAACAGCTCTGTAAGGATTAAACCAAGCGTGCAATTCCATTCCACGTTTGTGCGATTCCGTAATAGCAATTTGCAACGGGTCGTAAAAAGGCTCTGGAACTTGTCCTTGTTTACCAGTTAAATAATATGACCAAGGCTCAAAATTGGATTTATAAAGTGCATCGCATTCGGTTCTAATTTGGAAAAAGACAGCATTAATTCCCGCAGCGTTAAGCGAATCTAATTGATTTGTTAAATCGTTTATTTGAATTTGTGTGGAATTCCCCATTTTTAAGGGCCAATCGATATTTGCAACCGTTGCAATCCAAGCTCCGCGTAACTCCCGCTTTGGATTTTGGTTTTGTGCAAATAAAGTTCCAACAAAAAATACTAATAAAAAGAAGACACATTTTTTCATAAATATTATACCAAAAAATTATTGATTTGATGTTTTAAGATAAGAATTATCCACGAATAAAGTTATTGTTTTAAATCTAATAACCCATAAATTATGAATCAAATTTAGATTTATTTTCATCTTATCAATAAAACACAAACATAAATGGTATATTTAAAGTAACTATTTAGAGGAAAATAATATGTCAATTGATTTAAATAAGTTTACTGTAAAAGCTCAGGAAACAATCCAAAATTCGATTGAAATTGCACAGAATTATAACAATCAAATTGTTGAACCTGAACATATATTTGCGGCACTTTTGCAGGATAATGAAAGTGTTGCGGTTGCTGTAATTAAAAAAGTTGCTTCAAATTTGGACACTTTGCGAATTAAAGTTGGTGAGTTTTTGGAGCGAAAACCCAAAATTACAGGTGCGGGAGTAGGAAATCAGCAACTTTCGCAAGCAACTTCACAGCTTTTGGATGATTCTTCGCGCGAAGCCGATAATTTGAAGGACGAATATATATCAACTGAACACATTTTAATTGCGCTTTCTGAAGGTAATAATGAGCTAAATAAATTAATTAACTCGAGTGGAATTACAAAAAAAGCAATTCTTACGGCATTAAAAGATATTCGTGGAAATCAGCGAGTTACAAATCAAAATCCCGAAGACACATATCAATCGCTAAATAAATATGGCAGAAATTTAACAGAACTTGCAAAATTAGGAAAGCTTGACCCAGTTATTGGTCGCGATGAAGAAATTCGTCGTGTATTGCAAGTACTTTCACGCCGGACAAAAAATAATCCAATTTTAATTGGTGAGCCTGGTGTTGGAAAAACTGCAATTGCCGAAGGATTGGCTCACAGAATTATTTCGGGCGATATTCCTGATAATTTAAGAGATAAAAAAGTAATTTCACTCGATTTAAGTGCGTTGGTTGCCGGTGCACAATTTCGCGGACAGTTTGAAGAGCGATTAAAAGCGGTTATAAAAGAAGTTCAAAAATCAAATGGCGAAATTATTCTGTTTATTGATGAAATTCATCAGCTTGTTGGTGCTGGAAAAACAGATGGTGCAATGGATGCAGCAAATATTCTAAAACCAGCTTTAGCACGTGGCGAATTACATGCTGTTGGTGCAACTACTTTAAAAGAATATAAAAAATATATCGAAAAAGATGCTGCTCTCGAACGCCGATTTCAGCCAATTTTAATTCAAGAACCAAACGAAGAAGATGCAATTTCAATTTTGCGTGGATTAAGCGACCGCTACGAAGTTCATCACGGAGTTAGAATTACAGATGCGGCACTTGTTGCGGCGGTTCAGCTTTCAAATAGATATATTACAGATAGATTTCTTCCAGACAAAGCAATTGATTTAATTGACGAAGCTGCGTCAAAATTGCGAATTGAAATAAATTCAATGCCCGAAGAACTTGACCACCTTGAAAGGAAAATCAAAAATATTGAAATTGAACGCGAAGCACTTAAACGCGAAAAAGATGAAGTTTCAAAAAAACGAATAGAAGAAATAAATATTGAGTTTGCAGAGCTAAACGATACGCGAAATGTTTTAAGAAGTCATTGGTTATTGGAACGCGAAAAAATTCAAAAAATTAGAAAACTTAAAAGCGAAATTGAAGAAACAAAAGTTTTAGCCGAAAAATTTGAGCGAGAAGGCGATTTTGGCAAAGTTGCTGAAATTCGTTACGGAAAAATTGTTGAATTAGAACGCGAATTAAGAAAAGAAAGCGGCAGTTTAACCGAAATTCAAAAAGACAAAAAACTACTTAAAGAAGAAGTTGATGCCGAAGATGTTGCAGAAGTTGTGGCAAAGTGGACGGGAATTCCAGTAAAAAGAATGTTGGAAAGCGAAAGAAGTAAACTTGTAAGACTTGAGGATGAACTTCACAAACGCGTTGTTGGACAAGATGATGCGGTTGAAGCTGTTGCAAATGCAATTCGTCGTTCGCGTGCCGGTTTGCAAGATGTAAGCCGTCCAATTGGTTCGTTTATTTTTATTGGAACAACTGGTGTTGGAAAAACTGAATTAGCACGTTCTTTGGCTGAAATTCTTTTTGATGACGAACATGCTATGATTCGAATTGATATGAGCGAATACATGGAAAAATTTTCCGTTTCGCGTTTAATTGGCGCACCTCCTGGATATGTTGGCTACGAAGAAGGCGGACAATTAACCGAAGCAGTTCGCCGAAGACCATACTCGGTGCTGCTTTTGGATGAAATTGAAAAAGCTCATCCCGATGTTTTTAACGTTTTGCTCCAAGTTTTGGATGATGGAAGATTAACCGATAATCAAGGAAGAACGGTAAATTTCAAAAATACAATAATAATTATGACTTCAAATATTGGCTCACATTTAATTCAAGAAAAAATTAGTGGATTAAACGAGGACAATTTGGATGAAATTATGGGCGATTTGCGTGTTGGATTAACAAATTTATTACACAATACAATCCGTCCAGAGTTTTTGAACAGAATTGACGAAATAGTTTTATTCAAACCTTTGCTCAAAAATGAAATAAACAAAATTATTGATATTCAATTAAACGGACTTTATCAGTTGCTGCATGAAAAGAATATGGAAATTGAGTTTACTGCAAACGCAAAGGAATTTTTACTAGAAAAAGGATTTGACGCAACTTATGGCGCCCGACCAATGAAACGAGCAATCCAAAAATGTGTGCTAAATAGATTATCAACAGAATTGCTATTAAACAATTTTGAAAGTGGCGATACAATTCTTGTAGATTATAAAGGAAATCACAAATTGGAGTTTACTAAATTGTAAATTGACATGTAGTTAAATATGTTTGTAGAAAATTGTGTTTGAGTAATTATTGAGTAAAAACCCCGAAAATTAACGTTTTCGGGGTTTTTGTGTATAAAATATTTGTAATTTACATCTTTTCGGTTTAGAGATTTTTTGGACAATTATAAAAAGCCTTAACAGCTAAACATAGCTTACAACCACAAAGAATTAAAAAAAAAGCAAATACAAGGTGAGTTGAATCATTTTCCTGAAAAAAGACGAACAAGAATTTTAAATTGAAACACTCTTTTTAGGTGTTGAGAGAGTTTTAAGCTGGTTAATAACTTCTTCGGGCGATTTTAGTTCAATTAACTGTTCCGAGTTCTTTTTGTCAGCAAAAACATGAACAATTTGCGACAATAGTTGAAGCTGAAGTTCGTTATTATTTTCAGGCGTGAGTAAAAGTATTATTATTTTAGAAGGCAATCCGTCGGGAGCTTCAAAATTAATTCCGTTTTTGTTCACTAAAACACCAACAAAAGGTTCTTTTATTTTAATACGCGCATGAGGAAGTGCGAGATAATTAGCAATTCCAGTTGGAAAAGTATTTTCGCGAGCAATAACTTCATTTAAAATGTAATCTTTATCAATTTTTAATTGTTCGGCAGCCAAATTAACCAATTCTTTAATTACGTCTTCTTTTAGCATTTTGTCTGAAAAAATAATTTGTTTGGCATTTAGCAAGTTTGAGAATTTCGATTTGTCTTTTTCTTTCAAGAAGTAGCTCATGAAAGGTGCGCTAACAATAGAAGTTAATAATGCCATAACAACAAGAGCAACAAAAACGGTTTCCTGAATTAAACCATAATGCAAAGCTAATAATGCAAGAATAATTTCCATTGCACCGCGTGAGTTCATTCCAAATCCTATTGCCCATGAGTCGTTTTTACTCATTCCAGACAAACGAGCGCCCAAACCACAGCCAAAAACTTTTCCAACAAAAGCCAATGCTGAAACAATTATTACTAACTGTAAATCAAAATTTGCAATAAAATTTACGCTAAGACCAATGGAAACAAAAAATAACGGAGCAAAAATATTAGTAATAAATTGGTGTAAAATTTCCTTTGTTTCATCTTTTAAGTGAACAGAATCGCCAAAAGCAACTCCAATTATAAAAGCTCCAAAAGCAGCGTGAATACCAATTAATTCGGTAAAACTAGCGCCTAATAATCCTAATATAAGAATAAAGCTTAACGAACTACCTGGAAATGTAAAATTGTTATTAACTTTTTGAAGTAAATAACTTATTATTTTTCTTCCAATAAAAAGGATAAAAACAACAAACAACAATGTAAAAATAGCAGTATATACAAAATTTACTGCGTGTAAACCCGCACCAATTAAGCCAAGAATTAAAGAGAAAAGTAACCAACCAACAAAATCGTTAATCATTGCAGAAGAAATAATGATTAATCCAATTTTAGTTTTAAAAATGTTGAGGTCGAGTAATATTTTTGCAATTACTGGAAGTGCAGATATTGATAAAGCAGTGCCAATAAACAGAGCAAAAATGAGTTTACTTCCATCTTTTCCAATTCCCATAAGGGATGGATAAAAATATGAAAAAGCAAAACCAATTATAAATGGAATTAACGTTCCTAGTGTACTTATATATGCAGCAGATTTTCGGTGATGAAAAACTACTGACAAATCAACTTCTAAACCAGAAACTAATAAAAGTAGAACAACGGAAAGAGTTGTAAGTGCGTTTAATGAAAGAGCAATTTCCTTTTGAAGAAAAAGCCATTCAAAAGTATTTGGCGAAATCATTCCTAAAATAGTTGGTCCTAAAATAATGCCTGCAACAATTTCGCCAATTATTGCAGGTTGTTTAATGCGAATGAATAGTTCGCCAAAAAATTTTGCAAAAAATAGCATTAATGTAATAGCTAAAAGAAAAGCAGATATTTGGTCTGTAGTTAACTGCATTTTGATTTATCTAATAATTAATAAATTAGTTGGAATTTTTTCGAAGGAATAACCAACTTCGTGAGGAAATAGTCTGTCGATAAATCCAATTTTTTTCTTTGGGGCTGAAATAGCAAAAATATCGGCATTATTTGTGCGAACAAAATTATTCGATTCCCATCCTTCTTTTCCATATAAACATTTAATTTTAACTTCTAGTCCGTGAAGATTTAACTCATTTACTAATAATCTAACTTTTTCCTCTTCTTCAAATTGCCATTGTTTTCTAATTTTTTCAAAATTCTCTACAGAAACACCTTCTTGCATAGTGTAAGGTAAAGCTGGAACATAAAAATCTTTAATTAAAACAAATTCTTCTACTTTTTCTTTAAGTGCAAATTGGAATGCCGATTTAATAGTTTTTTCGCTTTCTGGAGTAAACTCCACAGAAACATAAAATTTTTTGAATCCTTTTGGAGTAACTGATGGCGAAGTTAAAATTAGTACTGAAGATTTAGCTTCATTCATGATATTGCGAGCAACAGAGCCAATAAAGTGTTTAAGAATGTTTTCTTTTTCCAAAGCTCCAGAAATAAGGAGGTCAACATTTTTTTCGGCAGCTTTTTTGGTTATGGATTTAACAATATCACCTTTAACCCATTCAATACTAATTTGGGAATTGTCAAAACCTGCTGAATTAATAAGGTCTAATAATTTAGATTCGGTTTCGTTTGTCTTTTCACCATTGTGAATAAAGACTACTTCGGCTTCCAAAATATCAGAAAGCCTTTTGGCTTCAAATACTAAAGCCTTTCCATTAGGAGAAAAAGTAATTGCTAAACCAAGTTTCTTAAACATTTCAATCCGTTGTTATTTTTATTGCAATATAGTATTTATTTTTTATAAAAAGTATGTTCAAGCAAATAATTTTAGAAATTCTGAGTTAAATTTTATTTCTGTCCAAATAAAAATGAATGATACTATTTCACGATAAAATGATTGAAATAGTTGGTAGATTTATATGTGCCCTCTAAATTATAATAAGAGAAAATTCCCGCAATTTAATATTGGTTAAGTAATATTATTATAAAAACTATACTTTATGAGGTGTAAATTGCGGGAATTTCTTTTATAAATTCTAATTTTGAAAAGATGTATTAAATTTTATCAATAGCTTGAGTTAATTATCTTTAAAAACAAATTGTTATATTTGTCTATTAAAAATGATAAAAAACTAATGGATGCTATAAATATTATTTCGTTTGTTGCTTTGATAATATCAATTGCTGCAAATTCGACAGCAACAAAAGGCGGATTAAGAAAATCTGTAATAAAATCGGAAAGACGACCTAAAACATATTTACAAAAAACGCCGTTAAATATTTCTGCACTTGTTTTAATTCTTCAAATATTTGCAATTTTTGAAATTGGAACTTTGAAATATAGTGCTGATTTACAGTATTTAAGAATTTTTGGTGTTGTCATTTTTGTCGTTTTTGCATGGATTCAGGTAAAATCGTTCCAAAATTTGAAAGCATTTTATACTCAAGATATAGCAATTCTTAAAAATCATCAATTAATTACTACAGGAATGCATAAAAAAATTCGCCATCCGCAGTATATTAGTCAAGTTTTATCCGATTTAGGACTTGGTTTGGCATTGCTTGGTTATTTTGTAATTCCTATTGTAATTTTAGTTGAACTTCCGCTTTTTATTTTGCGAGCAAAAAAAGAAGATGAAATGATGAACGAATATTTTGGAAATAAGTTTGAAGAATATAAAAAAACAAGTGGTTTTATAATTCCTTTTATTGGATAAAACATGAAACTTAGATACATCTATTTATTACTACTAATTTTAACAACCTCTGTTTTTGGACAAAGAATGTTGAAAATTACTGTTTCAAATGGCAACGAAAAGCAATTTCTTTCTTATTTTGAAAAAAATGGAGTAACTTACGTTTCGGCAAAGGAGCTTTCCAAAATTCTTTCTGGAAATTACTTTTACAATCCCGATGCACAAAAAGTTGAAATGAAATTTGAGAATTTTGTGCTTAAAGTTACTGCAAAAAATCAATTTTTTGTTATTTCTTTGCGTTCCAATTTTGAGCAAAAAGTTTACCAAATTCCAATTTCTACGCAATTAATTAAAGATGATGTGTTTATTCCAATCCAATATTCACTAAAATATGTTGAAATGGCATATCAAAAACAGCTAAATTATATCAATGGCGATAAAAATCTAACAATTACAAGCAACCCGATAAACGTGCTGGAAAGTCTGGAATCGGAGAAAAAAACGCCTCCAATCACTGTTGCGGATAAAGAGAAAGTTAATTCAAACTATGATATTTATGGAATTGAAATTTCCGAAATGACAAACGGAACGCTAATTAGACTTGAAGCAAAGCGAAAGATAAATAAATTCCGTTCTACCATTTTGGACGGAAAACTTTACTTTTTTGTAACTGGAGCAACAATTGACCCAAATTTGGAAACAAAATTCAAATCAGCTGGCGTTGTAAAAAAAATGGATATCAAAAATATTAAAGGAAATAAGCAAATTGAGTTTACTTTAAGCAGTGATGAAGTTATAACAGATTCAATGCAAGCTTCTTCGCGCGATGTTAATTCTGACGATATTTTTATAACAATCCAAAACAATGTTTTTGATAAATACATAAAAGACATTTCGGCAAATAAAAAGAAATGGAATTTTGACGTTATTGTAATTGATGCTGGTCATGGTGGAAAAGATCCTGGTGCAATTGGTGTTACAAAAGTAAAAGAAAAAGATGTAAATCTTAAAGTTGCTCTTGAATTGGAAAAACAAATAAAAGCCAAAATGCCCGAAGTTAAAGTAGTTCAAACCAGAAGTGGTGATAATTTTGTTGAACTTTTCAAACGCGGAAAAATTGCAAACGAAAATGGCGGAAAGCTGTTTATCTCAATCCACGCTAATTCCGTTCCAAAGAAAAATAGCAAAGCTCGTGGATTTGATGTTTACATTTTGCGTCCAGGTAGAACCGAAAGAGCAATTGAAATAGCCGAAATAGAAAATAGTGTAATTAAATATGAAGAAAATACTGACAGATATGAAAAATTAACGGATGAAAATTTCATTTTAGTTTCAATGGCTCATTCGGCTTATATGAGATATTCGGAAAAATTTGCTGAAATTCTTTCACTAAATTGGAATTCGCAAATTAAAGAAATTCCATCGCGAGGAGTTAAACAAGCTGGATTTTATGTTTTAGTTGGCGCTTCAATGCCTTCAGTTTTGGTCGAAACTGGCTTTTTATCCAACAAAGAAGATGAAGCATATTTAAATAGCAAAAAAGGTCAGCAAGAAATTGCAAAAGCCGTTTTCAGATCAATTCAGGATTACAAAAAATATTATGACTCACAAATGAAAGAAGGCGAATAATTATCTAACTTGCAATCACAAATTACAAAATATAGAAAGGAATATATATGACAAACGCGCAAAAATGGGTATCAATCTTTTTGGTATTGTTTATTTTACTACTCGCTTTATCAAAACTAACTGAAAAAGAAGAAAGTAGCAACGAATCAACATACTCAGAAGAAAGTACTTCTACAACTGAACCGACTTCTGTAACTCCCGAAGATTTAATTGCCAAAAACAGATGCCAAACATGTCACGGAAGAGATTTAAGCGGTTCTGGAATGGGACCATCTTTGGCAAATTTGGCTACAAATTGGGAAAAGGCAAATTTGATTAGCTATTTACAAAATCCATCTGCTTTCTTAAATAGCGAAAGAATGAAGATGCTAAGTGATAGATATGGAAAAGAAATGCCTGCAGTTGAAAATTTGACAAATGAAGAATTGGATATGCTCGCAGATTATCTTCTAAAATTAAAATGAGAATAAAATGATAAATCAAGAATTATTAGACATACTTTGTTGCCCTCAAACAAAAGCTGATTTAGTTTTAGATGGAGATTTTTTGGTTTCTGTTGATAAAGAAACTCGAAAACGATATAGAATTGAAGAAGATATTCCAATAATGCTAATTGAGGAAGCCGAAACTTTATCGCTTGAGGAATGGCAATTGATAATGAAAAAGCATGGCAAAATTGTAGAGTAATTTATTTGTTTATGAGTCTGTTTTAAAAGGTTGTAAACGGTTAAAACCGTTAACGCTTTTTGTTCTTTTACCATTAACCCACGACTTAAGTCGTGGGTTAAAAAAATGACTAATAAATAACCGTTTCAACGGTTTATTTTTCAGGCTAAAATTAAAAGAATAGCCTTTTAGACAAAACTCATTTCTTATTTCTTAATTTATTCACCTTCAAAGTTTTTAGTTTTGACTTTGAAGGTGTTTGTTTTTATTCAATTTTTGTTCTGGAAAACTAAAAAATGATAATTAAAACCGACAAGTCAGAAATATTGGATTATCTTGTTGACGCTGCAAATTACAAAGGTGATTGCAATGCGGTTTATTTTCCAGAAAACGAAACCGATATTATCTCAATTTTACGCGAAGCAAATCAAAACAAAACTAAAATTACAATTGCTGGAAATGGAACTGGATTAACTGGTGCAAGAGTTCCAGAAGGTGGAATTGTTATTTCGATGAGTAAAATGAATAAAATTATTGAGATAAATTCCGACAAAAATTTTGCAATTGTTGAACCAGCAGTCATTTTAAGCGAATTTCAAAAGCAAATTACCGAAAAAGGCATGTTCTATCCACCAGACCCAACAGAACAAAACTGTTTTATTGGAGCAACAATTGCCACAAATTCATCTGGAGCAAAATCGTTTAAGTACGGTGCTACAAGAAATTACGTTTTGGAATTACGAGTTATTCTCTCAAATGGTGAAATTTTATTTTTGAAGCGCGGCAAAAATTATGCAAAAGAAAGTATATTAAATATACAAACCGAAAGCGGTTCAAATATTGAATTGGAATTGCCAAAATATTTAATGCCAAATACAAAGCATTCGGCGGGATATTTTGTTAATCAAAACATGGATGTTATCGATTTGTTTATCGGCTCGGAAGGAACGCTTGGAATTATAACTGAAGCAAAATTGAAATTGCTAAACATTGCAGAAAATCTTATTTCTGGAATTTTATTTTTTACAAGCGAAATGGATGCTTTCAATTTTGTTGATTCAGTGCGGGATTTATCCATTAAAAACAGATTTGCGAATAACGAAACAGATATAAATGCAAGAGGAATTGAGTTTTTTGATTATTTTTCGCTTCAATTTTTGAAAGATGATTATCCCAAAATTAACGATAATCACAAAGCCGCAATTTGGTTTGAGCAAGAAATTAATACAAAAACGGAAGAAACTCTATTTAATAAATGGATGAATCTAATTGAAAAGCACAATGCAGATATTGATAATTCTTGGTTTGCTGTGGATAATGTGGAACGCGAAAAGTTCAAAAATTTCCGACATTCTGTTTCTTCCAAAGTTTCGGAATTTGTGACAAAAAAAGGACTTCGCAAAGTTGGGACAGATACGGCAGTTCCCAAAGAGCGATTTTTAACATACTATAATTATATGAAACATGAGGTTGTTGCAAATAAACTTAACTATATTTGCTATGGTCACATTGGCGATTGCCATTTGCACTTAAATATGTTGCCCAAAAACGAAGCCGAATTTGAAATTGCAAAGTCACTATATGCTAAATTTTGCAAAAAAGCGGTTAATCTTGGTGGAACTGTTTCGGCTGAGCATGGAATTGGGAAAATGAAACGCAATTATCTTCTTGAAATGTTTGGTGAAGAAAACATAAAAGAAATGGCAAAAATTAAAAAGGCGTTTGATAAAAATCTCATTCTTGGAATTGGAAATATATTTGATGAAAAATTTCTTAAATAAATACCGTTTTGGATTTCTCTTCTGGAGCAAAATTTTATGTTAAAAAAGACGCTTTTTCTAACAATGTTGCCGCTTTTGTTTGTTTTTGCTCAAACAAATTTAAGCAATAAATACAGATTAGCTCAAACTTACGAGCAATCTGGCAGAATTGTGGAAGCAAAAAATTTATACGAAGAACTTGCAAAAGCCGACATAAATAACAATACGTATTTAAACTCGCTAAATGACACTTATCTAAAATTGAAAGAATACGAAAACTCAATCACATTTTTAACCAACCGAATTAAGCAAAAACCAAACGATATTTCGCTTTATGGAATGCTCGGCTCAACATATTTTCTTAAAGATGACGAACAAAATGCCATTTTATGGTGGGAAAAAGGTATTTCGTTAAATAATAGTTCGCAAATAAATTATACAATTATCACCAATTACGCCGTTCAAAATCGTGCTTTTAATGTTGCAATAAAATTTTTGGAAGAAGGCAAAAGCAAAGCAACTGATAAAATTCAATTTACATTTCAATTAGCTCAAATTTATTCCTACACAATGGAATATGAAAAAGCTGCCGAGGAATATATTTATTCGCTTTTGTTGCAGCCAACACAACTTGAGTTTATTGAACGAAGAATGGAAACCTATCTTTCGGCAGTTGGAGCAATTGAGCAAAGTATCAAAATAGCTGAAAAATATAAAGACGAAAATATTTCGGTTAAGGAATTGCTTTCGTTTTTATATGTAAAAAGCAATCAATTTGAGGATTCGTTTCAACTTATTACCGAAATTGATGACAAAAAAGGTGGCGATGGAGCGGTAATTTACAATTTTGCTAACACTACTTTCCAAAATGCACAATTTGATGTTTCATCAAAAGCGTTTAAGCATTTAATTGATAAATATCCAAATTCGCGATTTGTTCCAAACAGTAAAATTGGATTTGCCAAAACTCTCGAATTTAAGTTGGATGAAGAATGGAATAAATTACAACCAAACTGGAAGCCAATTTTCAAAACCAACACAAGCGATTCAAGCAAGTATGTTCCAATAATTAATACATACAAATCGCTTATTAATATATCAAATGGCGATATTGTAAACGAGGCTTTGTTTAGAGTTGGAAGCATTTATTTTACAAAATTTAATAATTTGGAAACTGCAAAAACATATTTTGAAAAAATTGTTAAAAATGCGGTGTTATCAATCTATTTTGGAAAGGCAAATTTGGAATTGGCAAAAATTGCAATTCGGTTAAACAAATTGGAAGAATCGAAACAGTATTTGCATAAGGTTTTTGCATTTTCGCAGACAGAAAATAGTGTAAAAAACGAAGCAAAATTTTTGATGGCAAAAATTGAGTTTTATAACGGAAATTTTGAGGGAAGTTTGTCAACAATTGCAAATATTAATGAGGATTTATCAAACGATTTATCCAACAACGCAATTGAACTTTCGATGATTATAAATATTGCAAAAAGTGATTCGTTAAATTTACTCGAATTTGCTAAATCTGATTTGAAATCGGAACAACTTAATTTTACCGAAGCAGAAGAAAAATATAAGCAATTAAGCCAAAATGAGAATCTATTTGCACTAAATAACATCTCAAGAATGAAATATGCCGAAATGTTAATAGCTCAGGATAAATTTTCAATTGCAATCGAAATTTTAAAGCAATTGTCTGAGAGCAAAGAATTGAATATTTTTGCAGATAGAAGTTTTTATTTACTTGCACAAGTTTATGAATTTGGGATTGTGGATTTCAAATCAACAATTTCAACATACGAAAAATTCCTTGAATTATTTCCAAACTCATTATATCTTGAAAAATCGAAAAAAAACTTAAAAGAATTGAATAATAATAAAAGTGATAATAATGAAAAGTAACAAAGAATATGAAAAAGTAAAATGTTCATTTTGCGGAAGAGACGGAAGCGAAGTTGCAAGTATGGTTGCTGGTCCCGATGTTTACATTTGCAACAATTGTATAAAATCAAGCGTTGAAATTTTGAAGGAAAATATTGCGGCATATAATACCGAAAGAAATGAGCATGTAATTCTCACTCCAGATATAATTCACGCAAAGTTAAACGAGCATATTATTGGACAAGATCAAGCAAAAAAAGTGCTTTCGGTTGCGGTTTATAATCACTATAAACGAATAAATTCAAGTTCTTCCTATTTTGAGTTGGATGATGTTGAAATTGAAAAAAGCAACATTTTGCTTTGCGGTCCAACAGGTGTTGGAAAAACATTAATTGCTCAAACTTTAGCAAAAATTTTGGATGTTCCATTTGCAATTGCCGATGCCACAACATTAACAGAAGCTGGCTACGTTGGCGATGATGTTGAAACTGTGCTTGTCCGTTTGTTACAAGCTGCAGAATATAATCTTGATAAAGCCCAAAAAGGAATAGTCTATATTGATGAAATTGATAAAATAGCACGAAAAAGTGAATCAACTTCAATTACTCGCGATGTTTCTGGCGAAGGCGTTCAACAAGCACTTTTAAAAATTATTGAAGGAACTGTTGCTGGCGTTCCTCCAAAAGGTGGAAGAAAACATCCTGAACAAAATTTGATAAATGTAAACACAAAAAACATCCTTTTCGTTGTTGGCGGAGCTTTTGACGGATTAAATCCAATTATTTCATCGCGATTAAACCAAAGCGTTATGGGCTTTAGTTCGGATGAAGACATTGTTAAACATCATTTTTCAGAAGCAGAAATTTTGCAAGAAGTTCAACCAGATGATATGGTAAAATATGGATTAATTCCAGAATTAGTTGGACGTTTACCAATGATTGCAGCTTTAAAACCACTTGACGAAAGTGCCATGTTGCGAATTTTAACCGAACCTAAAAATGCAATTGTTAAACAATTCAAAAAATTGTTTGTAATGGAAGGTGTTGAGTTAGAGTTTGAAGAAGAAGCTTTGAAGCTAATTGTTAAAAAAGCTATGGAAAGAAAAACTGGCGCTCGAGCATTGCGTTCAATAGTTGAAACCACTTTGTTAGATATTATGTACGATTTACCATCAAAAAACAACATCGAAAAGTGTTTAATTACCAAAAACACAGTTGAATATGGTGAAGAACCTGTTTATATCGAAAAAGAAAAAAAATCAGCTTAGCTTTGGGAGTCGTTTTTAAATGATTTAAAGTAGTTGAATAACCAAAATTCAATTATTTAGCGTAATCCAAAGAGGCTATTTAAAAGGCGAGTTTATGAATAACATTGTAGTTTATAATGATGGTGAGTTGGAGCTAAAAGTATCAGTAAATGATGAAACTATTTGGTTAAATCAATCTCAAATGTCTGAATTGTTTGACACAAGTGCAGACAATATAGGGTTGCATATAAAAAACATATATAAAGAAAGAGAATTGGATGAAGCTTCAACTACCGAGAATTTCTCGGTAGTTCGCCAAGAGGGAAATAGAAGTGTAAAAAGGCTTATTAAACATTATAATTTAGATACCATTATCTCAATTGGCTATCGAGTAAATTCAAAAAAGGCTACCAAATTTCGTCAATGGGCGACATCGGTTCTGAAAAATTATATCCAAAATGGTTATGCCATAAATCAACACAAAATAAATGAACTAAGGCTATCTTCACTTGAAAATGATGTAGCAACTATCAAGTCTCATATTAAAAACAACTCACTTGAATTTAAACAAGGCATTTTTTTCAATGGAGAAATTTTTAACGCTTATGCTTTTGTATCAGATTTAATCAAAAGTGCCAAGAGATCTATCATTTTAATTGATAATTTTATTGACGAAACCGTATTGACGCTATTTTCCAAGAATCAAAACATCAAAATCTCAATCTACACTCAAAATATTCCAAAACAACTTCAGTTAGATATTCAAAAATACAACAAGCAATACAATAATCTCGAAGTAAAAATCACTAAAAACTTCCACGATAGATTTATAATTATTGATGAAGAGGTTTATCATATTGGAGCTAGTTTAAAAGATTTGGGTAATAAAGTTTTTGCATTTAGCAAAATTGAAAATATCGATACTTCTGTTATTTTGAATAAATTATAAAATATCTGTAATTACTGAATTATAATATCGTATTTATCCAACAAACCACTAACGTTTAATTGTGAAAATTTTGCCTTTTTAATTTTGTTTAGTTCAGGGTCGAACGAATAATTGAATGAAGTAAGAAAATCGGCTTTTTCCAAAATTGTATTTACAAATATTGCACGCATTAAATCGCAATTATCAAATTTTGCAGCAGTTAAGTTTGCTTCTGTAAAATCGACTTCTTGAAGATTGCAATTTACAAAATCGGTTTTTTTTAGAACTAATTTATAAAAAGATGCTAATTTTAAGAGACAATTTTCAAAATTCAGCGAAAGCAAAAATGGGTCGCAATCGCTAAAATTTAGTCCTAAAAGTTTGCTGTTTTTGAATTTTACATCTTTAAATGCCGTTTGTTTAATTTTTGCATTGCTAAAATTGCAATTTTCAAATCGGCATTCAATAAAGGCAAAATTGGACAAATTTACACCCGAAAAGTCGCAATCGATAAATTTGCAATTATCATATTCGCCATTTTTTAGCTTATTTTCGGCAAAATTGATTTTTGTGTAAACGCCATTTTCAAAATTATTTTCGTTCATTTCTCTACTTTTGGCTTAATTTAAGCAAATTTTAATATTTAGAATTTCTATGTTAAATTTATTCAATTTTGTGAAGATAGCGAAAAAGATGGAATTTAAGATTTGTAAGAGCCGATAATTATATTATTTCCATCAATTAATTGAAGATTAATTCCATTTACCAATGGTTGTTTATACTTATTTCCATTTTCGTTTATAGCAAAATGGATTTTTCTTCCCAATTTGGAATTTGTGTTATTGGAAGTATTTACTTCGCATTTCAAAATTTGGCTTATTGGAATTTTTTTATTCAATGCTGGAAAGCTTTTTATATGCAAAATGTCATTTTTTACTTCCAACGAAAGAATTTTTCGTTTTGAAATTAAAATAATAGTTGAGATAAAAAGTAAAAAATAACCCCCGACAAAAGCTGTTGTGAAAAAATCGTTTACAACCGAAAAAGTTATTGTTACAACTTTTGAAAGTATAATAAAAGTAGCAATTACTGTAATTATGCCAATTGAAAAGTTAAAAAGGTAATTGGGAGTCGGTTTTTCTTGTAAAATTGAATTATTTGCAGAAGGATTATTTAACAAATCAAAAGAAGAATAATTTTGAGAGTTTTTGCTAATAAATGGATTATCACCAATTATAATTTCATCAGCAAAATTTGCCAACTTGTTACTCTGATATTTTATTTGATTGTTTTTGTTATACATTCTTTTTAGTTAATAAATAATTCTGATGACCAAAGAATATAAAAAATTACTTTAATTGTCAAGCATAAAACATTATAAAACAATATGTTGGGAATTTTTTAATTGCTGCTTTTAATAATTTTATTATCAAAACACTTTAATCTTATAAATTTTAAAACTAACTTTTAATAATTGTAACTATTCGCGAAATGTCTTAAAATATTACAGTTATCTCGAAATGGACTGAACAAGTTTCGTAAAGTGCCATTATTAAGCTAAAAATGGATAAATATGTTGGAATGATTTTTGTCTTATCACATTGTTGAAAATAGATAATTTTTTATAATTTAATAAAATTTGAAAAGTGAGAAAAAAGTGAATCAAAATTTATCCTACGAAACTTTGGATAACGTATTCATGAATGCGCCTGTTGGAATTATTGCTGTTGATTCCAAATTTAATATTAGCAGTGCAAATGAAACATCGCTTCAGTTTGATTTGGTAAATGTAAATTCAGTTTTTGAGCTAATTGGTTTGCAAATTACTTCTTTTCCGATGTTTAACACGCCAAAATTGAAAAATTATCTTTTGGAGTTAGAAAACGGCAATCCTTTTGAAGCCGAGTTATCAAACAAGCTAACTTTGGACGGAAATGAAATAACGGTTATAATAAAGGCTATTCCAAATTTTAAAAACAACATTTTTGATGGAGCAATTTTTGTAATTGAGGATTTTAGAGTTCCTTTAAATTTAACAGATGAAAAAGTTATAAATAACGAATTATTCAACAATTTTATAAAATCCATTTCTGATTATTTTGTAATTACTAATAATTTTGGCGAAATAATCTATACGCCACCAATAACAACTCAAAAGAACTATCGCGAAATATTTAATCAAAAGTGTACTTCAATAAATCAAATTCTTGGTGGTGAAAATAAAGATGTTATTTCTCAACTATTTGCTGATGCAGTTAAAAACAAAGAATCTGTTTTTTCGCAAGGAATTAAAGATAATATTGATGGCTCAATTAGTTTTCAGTTAAATTTTATTCCAATATTAGACCAAACTCAAAAGGTTAATTACGTTTTTGTGCTTTTTGAAAATGTAACAGATACCTTTAACAAAATAAAAAACTTAGAAAATGAAGCAAAAGAGCTTAGAACTTATCAATCAATTGCTTCAACAGTACTTGACGCAATAATTGCGTTTGATGAAAAAGGAACAATTACTTTTTGGAATAACGCAGCTACAAGAGTTTTTGGCTACTCAAAAATTGAGACTTTTGGAAAATATATTGGAAATATAATTGAGGATTTTAATCGCGATTATTTTAGTAAAATCATAAAAACATTAAAAGAAACGAATCTTTTTGAGACAAAAATACAGTTTCAAGTTAACGACATTGCTCGCATTGTTTCAATTAAAATGGCGTTATCAGAAGATGAAGAAACACAATCGATTGTTGCTTTGTGCTCAAATATTACAGAAAGGGAATATCTTGAACGAGCTTTGCGTAATTCGGAAGAAACTTTTAGAAATATTGTGACAAATACTCGCGAATATCTTTGCACTTTTACGCTCGAAGGCAAAATGACTTATTGCAATCCCGCATTTATTAACGAATTTGGATATTCCAGCACGGAATTGATAGATAAAGATATTGCAAGTTTAATTGATATTGATGCACCAGGCAACATTAATTTGGATTTTAACAATTCCGTTGATAGCGATAGCGAAAAATTGGAGTTAATCCTTTTGCGAAAAGATGGAACTAAAGTATTCGTTTTAGCTAATTTTACATCTGTTTCCGATTTACAAGGAAAAGCTCGCTATCACATAGCCGTTTTTACAGATATTTCCGAAAAGAAAAAAAATGAGCAGGAATTAAACCTAATTCGCTCAATTTTTGAAACAGCCACCGAAGGAATAATTTTAACCGAAAATGGCAAAATTACTCTCGCAAATATCGCTTTTGCTCATATGTTTGGATATAAAACAATTGAGGACGTTATTGGTTTGCGTCCAATTGAGTTTATTCCAGAAAAAGACAAACACCGAGCGGAAGAAGAATATTTGTTTTTGGAAAGAGAAAACAAGCCAATTAAATCAATTTATGATGGATATACAACCAACGGCGATTTAATTATTGTAGAAAAAGGAATTCAAAAATTTTCAGCGGCTAATGCAAATTATATTATTGAATCATTTACTGATATAACTGAGCAACAAAAAGCCAAAAATGCACTCGAAGAATCGGAAGAACGTTACAGAAGCATCACCGAAAATATTGATGACGCAATTTGGACAATGGATTATAACAAAAAATCGTCAAAATTCTTTATTTCGCCATCTGTTTTTGAAATTACAAAATACACCGATGAAGAATTTATTCACGATTCCAAATTGTGGATTAGAATTATTCATCCCGACGATAAAGAAAATACCATTTCGAAACTGAAACGCGTTTATAAAGATAGTGTTAGAAAGCAAGTTGAACTCGAATATCGAATTCTTGATAAGTATGGTTCTTTAGTCTGGGTTAGAAATAAACTAAATTTTGCACGAAACGAATTTGGTAAAATTGAAAAAATATTTGGTCTTTTTTCCGATATAACTTTGAACAAAAAAAATGAGGAAAAAGTACTAAAAACCACAAACGAGCTAAAAACGCTAAATGATTCAAAAGATAAATTTATTTCGATTGTTTCTCACGATTTAAGAACGCCATTTAGCTCAATTCTTGGTTTTACCGATTTGTTGTTGATGGATGATGATATTTCTGCCGAAAAACAGAAGCAGTATATTGGATTTATTCAAGAATCAGCTCAAAATATGCTAAAATTAGTAAACTCAATTTTGGATTGGACACGATTGCAAACTGGAAGAATTGAGTACATTGCCGAAAGATTGGACGCACAAACAGTTGCAAATAATTCAATAAAAATGCTTTCTGGAAATGCGATTAAGAAAGACATAAAACTTTATTCCACAATTGAACACGAAGTTTTTGTGCATGGCGACAGAAATCTTCTGCTTCAAGCATTTAATAATCTAATTTCAAATGCAATTAAATTTACACAACCTGGAGGCGAAGTTTTTATTTCTGCCGAACCAATTATTGATAAAAAGGTAATTCAGTTTAGCGTTAATGATACGGGTGTTGGAATTTCGGATAAAGATATTGGAAAACTATTTACAGTCGATTCCAAACATACAACAATGGGAACCAAAGGAGAAAAAGGTAGTGGATTAGGTTTATCGTTAGTTAAAGAGATTATTCACATGCACGGTGGTGAAATTTCTGTGGAAAGTGGTTCAAATACTGGAACCTCATTTATTTTCACTATTCCAATATCTTCAACTAAAATTTTGCTAATTGATGATGTAAATAGCGATTTAGTCCTTTATAAAAAATTGCTAAATAATATTATTCCAAATTACCAAGTTGAAGTTGCTTATGATGGCGAAGAAGGTTTTGAAGCAATTCAGAGAATGATGCCAGCTTTGGTAATTACCGACCATAATATGCCCAAAATGAGTGGATTTGATTTAGTGAAAAAAGTTATGACAAGCGAATTAAAATATAAGCCGCCAATAATTGTATTAAGTAGCGATTTAACAGAGTCAATTTCTAAAGAATATGAAGAACTAGGAATAGAATATACATTTAGAAAACCAGTCGGATTATCGGTTTTCAAAAATGCGATTGAAAAATCGTTACAAAAAGCTTTAATTACATAATATTTTAGACCTTTTTGTAATCGAAATTAAAAATTGGCAAAATAAGACGAAACACAGTTAGTCAATTTTTACATCAAGAATTGAAAATTTTTGCCAACCGTTAAAATCAAAATGCCACCATTCAGTGGTTATTGGATTAAATCCATATTCCATCATTTTATTGCGCAGCAAAGTTCGGTTTAAAATCGCTTTTTGAGGTAAATTTTGATAAGCAAAGTGAGCTTTTTCAGTAAAATTATCAAACTCAGTTCCCATATCAAGTTCATTTCCTAAAGAATCAATAATTGTAACATCAACTGCAGCGCCACGATTATGTCGCGAACCTTTTGCAGGATTTGCAACATAATTATCATCTGGCAAAATTTCCCACATTTTCTTTTGAACAGATAGCGGACGGTAAGCATCAAAAACTTTTAAGCGATAATTATGATTTGTAACTAAATCTGCTTGAATTTTTGCCAAAGCTTCACCAACAACTTTTCTAATGTAAATTTTATCGGTTGGATAAAGAACTTTTCCAGTAAAATTATTTGTTGTGGCGTAACGAACATCAGTAACAATTGTTGAATCTATTGAAAGCAATGGGACAATTAATGTATCAGATTGTGCGTTTATGAGCGAAAAAGCCAACAATAAGCTAATTATTAAAATTTTGAGTTTTGTCATTTCATCACCAAAGTTAAGTTGTAAATCTATTCAAAAAAAATATCCAATTTAATTGCAGTAATTAAATTGGATAAAAGTAAGCAAGTTAAGGGTAAATTTTATTTTTTTCGTAAAACAAATCCACTTGCAGATGGAATTTCGATAACTCCAGAAACAGTTGCTAAAACTCCAGTTCCGGCTTTTTCTCCATTTACAAGAACTTCCCAATTTCCTTCTGGAAGAACAAATTTTTCAAAATTATTTAAACCACCGTTCATTAGAACAATAAATTCGTTGTCGTACATTTTAACTGAAAATCCAATAGAAAATTGGCTATGAAAATTGTTAAAAAATTTAATTTGGTCAGCATTTGCTCGTCTAAATTCTTCGTTTTCTTTGCGTAATTCAATTAATCCTTTATAATAATTAAGCAAATCTGAATTCAATTCGGCGTGGTCAAAATTGATATAATTTGCGTAATTGTCTTTATTATATGAATTATGGTCAATTAATCCTTTTTCTCTATCACCAATATAATTGTTTGTCGGAATTACTTTTGAGCGAGCAAACTCCTGTCCAGAATGAATCATAGTAATACCTTGCGAACTGAACAAAAACAATGCAGCAAGTTTATTCAGCTTTAGTTGGTCGGCAGAAAGTTTTGCGTTTGCGTCAATATTTGCAATTCTATGATGAGGATTAACGGCACCTGTTCCAATTCGTATAAAATCGCCCAAAGTATATCCATCATGCGATTCTACATAATTAACCGAATGTTCAGCTTTTTGGAATAAACCATGTTCAAAGTTATTAGTTGTTCCATTAATATAGCTTTTAAGTCTTTCGGGAGAATTATTTCCATACCAAGATCCAAAAATCCAGCCCAATCCGTTATTAGGATTTTCGCCTTTAATTCCATTTCTAATTTGGTCATTCCAACTTCCCCAACCACGAAGCGAAAATCCTTGAGGGTCATATCCACCACCCCAAGGTTCAGCCACAAAAACTACATTTGGATTAATAATTTGTGCTTCGCGGATAATTTCTTCAAGTGTTTCCCAATCGATTAATTTGCCTAAATCAAAACGGAATCCGTCAATATGATATTCTTGCATCCAATAAATTATACTATCAACAATTAAGCGGCGTAACATAGGCGCTTCGGTTTTTAGGTCATTTCCGCAATAACTTTCGGTTATAAAATTGCCATTTCCGTCAAGTCTAAAGTAATAATCTTTGTCAATTTCTTTCAAATTTCCAAGTTCATATTCAGATAAATGATTATAAACCACATCCATAATAACAGCAATTCCTTCTTTGTGGAACGCTTTTACCATATCTTTGAACTCTTTTACTTGTCTTCCATCGCGTCCCATCCACTGGTTCATTTCAATTTCTTTCCAATTTTCGGAATAAAATGATGAAGGAGCAAAAAATGCAGCGGTCATATATCCCCAATGATTTCTTTCATAAGGATTCCAAGTGTTAAATCTACCATTTAGCGAATCATTAAATGGAATTTCGATATTTCCAAATTCTTGAGCCGGAAGTAGTTCAACAGTGTTTACTCCAAGATTTTTAATATAATTTATTCCGCCATTGTTATTTTCAATCAATCCTTTATAAGTTCCAGGCTCGGTTGCTTTGGAAGAAGGATGTGCCGACATATCTTTTATGTGCATTTCATAAATAATTAAATCGCGCCAATTTTGCTGAATCCACTTATCCTCGCCCCAATTGTATTCTTCATTATAAACAATTGATTTTCTTGGATTGTAATAATCGGTAAATGAAGTTACAGCTTTTGCGTATGGGTCAACACAGATTGGAAGATGCTCAAAATCATCATTATCGGATTGAGCAACCTTAAAACCATAATATTTTTTGGATAAATCGTTATTAATAGAAACTTCCCAAACGCCATCTTCATCAATATTCATTAAATTTTCAGAAGTTGGATTAGCCTCTGGAGAATCGAATAAATATAGTTTTACAATTTTTGCGTTTGGTGCAAATAATCTAAAAGTCGTAATTCCATTATCAACAAAAGACCCAAGTCTTTTTGTAGAAAATGCTTCTCTGGTGGATTTTACGCTCTCAGATTTTTTTGATGTTTCTTTGTAAATGTACAAGTTATCTCCTAGAATTGTTTGAGTTAAGAGAAATATAGCAACAAATATTAACGAGTAAAAAGATTGCTTTTTCATTTTATTCCTTCATAATTAATCGAACAAATATAGCAATTCTTTAGTTTTTTATGTGGAATATTATTTCAATTTTGTAAAAAGATTGGTTAAAAAGTCAGTTTATCGATTCATTAAAATTTAATACAAAGTATTATCGCAAAAATTCTTCAAATGTTACCTTAATAAGAAGTTTGAATTTTGAGCCAAAACTTGACTTAAACTTCCACATATCAACATTTGGCTAATAATAGCCATAAAAAAATCTATGATGTTTTAAAAATGGCGAAAATCGAAAAAAAATGGAGAAAGTTTAGCGGAATTTTATGGTATAGTCTTTGCATAAATTGCGTCAAAATCGAGGAAGTTGTATGAACAAAATAGTAATGAATGTAGGAATGTTGTTTTTCTTTTTAGCAGTAATCTTCTTTAGTCAGATGAATTTATCATTAGTTGATATTCTCGTCCGATCTTTTGTTGTATTCATATTTCTTACAAGCATGCTCGGAATTATAGCTATAGTATTTATCCGCTCGATAAATAAAAAATCCTTTGATAAGGGAAACGAATTCTCAGAAAACTTAAGCGGGAAGTAAGAAATGGAGACCACACAACTTTGGACACAATACCAAACAAACCCAACTGAAGCATTAAAAAAACAGTTGATATTGTGTTACACAAATTTAGTTCATTATGTTATTCATCATTCCAGATTCGTAAATCTCAATATTTTTGATACGCGAGATTTTTTTCAATTTGGAATTGAAGGTTTAAACGAAGCAGTAGATCGTTTTGACCCCGAGTTTGGAACAAAGTTCGAAACTTATGCAATTCAAAGAATTAGAGGAAAAATTATTGATGAAGTGAGAAAAGCTCAAATTAAACCTCGTTTTTCACCTTTTGACGAACCAGGCGAACCATATTTTTCGAACATTTCTATGGATAAAACCACTGGTAGCGATGACGGAACAACTTTGCATGAAATTATTGCATCCGATGAACAAATTCCAGAACAAATAACCGAAAGAAATGAAGCAAAAGAACGCTTGGCAGAATGCATTAAAGAACTTAGCGAAAGAGACAGAATGATTATAACGTTATACTATTTTGAAAGTCTTAATTACAGAGAAATTTCTGAACTTTTAAATATTACTGTTTCAAGAATATCTCAAATCCATTCAAGAATTTTAGAAACACTAAAAGAAAAATTAGAAGAAGTAAACGCCTAATATGAACACAATTAAAGAAATAGATAACCGAAGAAGAAATTACTTGTTGAGTATTAGAAACCTACCTTCTATTCCAGCAATTACTAAAAATGTTTTGGATTTATTGGACGACCCAATGACAAGCACCGCCGATATAAGTAACTCAATTAACCGCGATCAAGCTCTTGTTGCAAGAATTTTAACAGTTGCAAATTCACCACTTTATGGATTGCCCCGCAAAGTTCCAAGTATTGAATTTGCAATTTTAATACTTGGCTTTAATCAAGTTAAACAAATTGTGTTGGCTCTTTCAATGTTTGATTCGTTCAAAAATGGCGATTCTAAATATTGGGATAGAAGAAGTTTTTGGGAACACTCTTTTATGACTGCTATGGCAGCTAAAGCTATTGCTGATGATTTGGGTTATGCCAAAACAAGTGAAGCATTTACTGCAGGATTATTGCACGACTTAGGCGTTGTTGTAATTCAAAAATATTTTAATAAAGATTTTATTGAAATATGCGAATTGGTTTTGAACGAAGGCTATAAATATGAAGATGCTGAAATTAAAGTGATGAATTTAACTCATCAAGAAATTGGAAAAATTTTATGCGACAGATGGCATTTACCAAAAAATTTAGGTGAAGCAATATTTTTTCATCAAAATCCATCTCAAAATTCTGATAATGTCCTTTTATCCGCAATTGTTCATCTAGCTGATTTTACGACAAACACTTTAGAATGTGCTCCTTTTAGTTGGGATTCTTCAATTGAGCTTGATGAAGGAATAATTGATATTCTTGGTCTTGGAAGTAGAGAATATGTCGATAATTTTATCCAAAGTTATAGAGAACATCTTGAACAACAATTAGAAACTTTACCATTTTAGAACAAAACAGTGAATATTGTGAAAAATACAAAAAACATAGCGGAAATTTTACAGAGAATAAACAACATTCCTGCACTACCTTCAATTGCTGACGAAGCATTAAGAATTTTAAATGATAAGAATAGTAGCAAAAATGATGTTGTTAATATTATCTCAAAAGAACAAAGTTTTATAGCAAAAATTTTAAGTGTTGCAAACTCACCAATTTATGGTTTACGAAAAGAAGTTTCAACCTTAAGTTTTGCAGTTTTTGTACTAGGAATTAGAGAAATTAAAAAAGTCGTGTTGGCGTTGGCTTTTATCGAATCTTTTAAAATGGTTAAGGATAATCATTTTAATCCACAAGAATTTTGGCTTCATTCATTTGTTGTGGGAAACTTAGCTCGCAAAATTGCAATGGATTTGAACATAAATAACACTGGCGAAGCGTTTGTTGGTGGATTTTTGCACGATTTTTCAGTTTCTGTTTTACACAGAGATTTCCAAAAAGAATATGTGCAAATTTGCAATTTAGTAGCAGATAGTAATTTATCATGTGATGAAGCTGAAAATGAAGTTATTGGAATGACTCACTCAGATTTATCCAAAATAATTTTGTCAAATTGGGAATTTCCAGAAATATTAATAGATGCAATTGCAAATCATCATCTACCATCTTCTACCAAGATTGATAAAAAACTTACTTCCATAATTCATCTTGCAGATTATGTAACCTGGAAATTTAAGTTGGCTACTTGTAGATGGGATAGAGATTATAAATTTGACGAAACTGTAATTGACACATTACAATTTTTAAACAAAGATAGTTTGGACGAATTTATTGAACAATATAAAGAGTTTATCAATATTCAAATTAATTCAATACGGAACTTATTGTGAAAGTAATTAAAGATAATGCAATGGCTTATAGCACTTTATATGAAACATTAGAAGATGAATCTATGCAAAAAGTTAATGAAACGGGTTTGCGTTTTATTAATACATCTTCCGCAATAAACAAAAACAAGTTTGAATCGTTTTTTGCTACAATTAGTAATATAAACACTCAAATTAGAAATCTTAACGATATTCAACTAATTATAAATTTACTTGTTAAAAACTTACGTTCATTGTTTACGGTGGAAGATGCTCACTTATTTTTGTATAAAGATAGCGAATATGATTTACTTCCAGCAACAGATAAATGTGATAGAGGAATAAGATTTACTGTAGAAACTGCTTTAAAAAATGGAATTATTAACTGGATTTTTGAGAACAAAAAAACAGTAATTCTTCCAAATTTATCAAAAAACACAAAAAATGCCCCTCGCTTAAATTATTTGGTAATTCCAATAGTTGAAAGAAAGCAAAAAATGGGAATTTTGGTAATTCAAACTCCTTTAAGCGAATTAAAAGATGACTCATTTGAAATGAAAGCTGTTAATTTACTAACTGGTTTAATTTATCCTAAAATTGTGATGATTACCAATCAAGGAAAAGTAAATGAAGCTATTAAAGAATCACTTACTTACAAAAGTAAATTATCAAACGATTCCAAACTTGCAGCTGTTGGCGAGTTAACAAATGGAATTATTGAAGACATTATGAAACCAACTCAAGTTATTATGAGTTGCTCCGACTTTTTGAAAAGCGAACATCCCGAAGTTGATAAAAATTTATTAGAAACCATAAATAATCAAGTAAAAAAAATAGAAACAGTTATGGTTCGTTTAGCAAAATTTGCTAACTCAAATAGTAATTCAACAGTAACAACATCATGCAACATTAACGACGAAATTTCGGAATATGTAGATTTGTTAATGTCGTCAATTAAAAATGATAATTACGAGTGTATTCTTGATTTGGGCGAAAATATTCCTCCAATTTTAAGTAATTCAAATATGCTTAACCAAATATTTTCGAACCTATTTAGCCTTATAAAAATGGGATTTACAGAAACTGGTGGCATTTTAATTCAAACAAAATTTCAAAGCGGAACAGTTTTGGTGAATATTTACACAACTGATACTATGCAAGAACTATCAGGAAAAAATAAAGATTCATTTGATCTTTCTTATTCAATGATTAAAAATTTAATGACTAAACATGAAGGAAGTGTGGTTTTTACAAGCAGAGCCAATTATGGAACTTCAATTTCTCTTCAATTTCCATTTAAACGTAAATTAAAAAAATGATGAAAAATTTAACTAAAATTCTAATTGTGTCAATAGCTCTATTTAGCGTTAACGTTTTTGGACAAAATAATGACAATGTTGATTTAAGAGCAAAAGTGAAAGAGCAAATGGACCAAGCTCAAGTAAATTCTCCAATGATTACAAAAACAAATTTGGAAAGTGAATCAATGATTTTCCCAAATATTTCACCATTGGTTTTTAGAATTCTAATTTTCTTGTTAGGCTCAATAATTGTCCTATCATTGGTCTTTTTGCGAAGAGTAAAAATTCAACACAAAATGGTTTCAATGCAGTTTAAGGAAAATATTAGACTTATACGCGAAGAAAGCTTAAAACAACCAATAAACTATACTTTAACTCCAGTTAGAAAAGGTTTGTTGGAACAAATAGAAAATTGTTTGGAAGATAAAACCATTTCAAGTTTAGCACGTAAACTAAATATTGCTAAAGGCGAAATTTTGTTAGTAAATAATATTAGAAGCTATGCTTCAAATTCGGGAATTTATAGGAGTTAGTTGTGATAAAAGGAATTTTTCAAGCAGGAAGAAATTTACAAGTTGGTGAAAAACAGATTAGTGTTATTTCAAACAACCTTGCTAATATGGGAACTTCTGGTTACAAAAAAGCGCTTCCATTTTATCAAATAATGCAAGAAAATGGAAAAACAACTACAAATCAAGTAACCGATTTTTCAGCTGGCGAAAAACTTTATACAGGCAATCCGTTGGATTTAGCACTAAAAGGCGATGCTTATTTTACTGTGGAAACTGAATCTGGCGAAAGATTAACTCGCGACGGAAAGTTTTCAATTTCGGAAGAAGGATTTTTAGTAAACAGAAAAGGCGATAAAATTGTTGGCGAAGGCGGAGCTATTAACTTAAAAGATATTATGGTTAAAGATGATAATCACATAACAATAACAGCCGAAGGAATGGTAATGGTTGGCGAAAATATTGTTGATAAGTTGATGATTATGAGAGAACGCGAAGGAACAAAATTGATGAAGGATTACGAAGTTTATTTTGAATCACCAACTGGAGATTTAGTTCAATTGGAACCTGAAGAATATGAAGTTTCACAAGGATTTTTGGAAAATTCAAACGTAAACCCAATAGACGAAATGGAAAGTATGATTTCACTTTCCAAAAATTATGAATCGGCAAAAAATATTTTAACTTATCTCGATGAATCTTTAGAGAAAGCTAATCAAATTGGAAAGGTATTTTAAGGAGAAGAATATATGTCAACTAGAGCATTAAGAACTGCAGCCTCTGGAATGTTAGCACAACAATATAATATTGAAGTTATTTCAAATAATATTGCTAACATGAACACAACGGCTTTTAAAAGGAACAAAGCTGAGTTTTCAGATTTGATGTACCAAGAAGTGCAAACTAATTCAATTGCTTCCGGTGGTGTTAATAGCCAAACAAACGAAAGTAAAATTCAAATAGGTAATGGTGTTCAGCCAGTTTCAACCCAAAAACTTTTCCAACAAGGCGATATTCAACCAACTTATAACGAATTGGATTTGGCTATTAATGGCGAAGGATTTTTTCAAGTGAAAAAGCCCGATGGAGCTTTTGTTTATTCGCGAGATGGATCTTTTAAAGTTAATTCTGATGGACAAATGGTAACTTCACTCGGTTATACTCTCGATCCTGAAATTCAACTAAGTGAAGATACAATGGGCTTGCGAATTACTCGAGATGGAAAAGTTGAAATTACAAGTTCTGACGGTAGTGTGGAAACATTAGGCGAAGTTCAATTGGTTAGATTTATGAATCCAGGTGGATTAAAAGCACTTGGTGACAATTTGTTTGCCGAAACAGAATCATCCGGAATTCCAATTTTTGGAACTGGCGGTGTAAATGGATTTGGCGAAATTCATCAAGGATATTTAGAATCGTCAAATGTTGATATTGTAGAAGAAATGATTTCAATGATTAGTGCCCAACGCGCTTACGAATTAAATTCCAAAACAGTTAAAACTGTTGAAGAAATGATGACAATGGCTAATAATATTAAGAGATAACTAAAATGTTAATGCTTTTATTTTACATATTATCCTCAATTACTTCTTTCGAATCTCTTCCAATTGAGATTAAGGATAAATTGCAATCCGAATTTAGCTCTTATAAAAGAGTTGAATTTGAGGTTGTAAATGCTCCTAAAAATTTCAAAACTATTAAGACGAAAGAAAACGATAATGTTAACGTAGTGGGAAGCATGGCATATTTGCCAGTTAATATTGTTGATAATAAAGGTAAAAATATTAGAACAAATTTGAGCTTTAGAGTAAAAATTTATGACGATGTTTATGTAGCAATAAAAAATATTGAAAAACGCGACCAACTTTTGCCAACCGATTTCCAATTGGCGGAAAAAGAAATTACTTCTGTGCGTGGAAAAATAATAAACTCAATTGGAGCTATCATAGGTGCACGTGCAAGTAGATTTATAGGAAAAGGCGACATTTTAATAAACGAAGCTACCGAAAATTTACCTGCAATTTATGCCGGAAATAAAGTAAATGCAGCGTCAGTTGTTGGAAATGTGCAAATATCTTTTTCAGCAATTGCAAAACAAGAAGGCTCAATTGGCGATATTATTAGAATAAAAACAAACACAAATGATATTTACAAAGCTGAAATAATCGATTCCAAAAACGTTTTGGTTATCGAATAAAAGCGAGACTATTATGAAATTAAATGAACAATTAAACAATGATTATAACACAATGAAAAAGACAATTTTATTTTCGTTAATCTTTGTAGCAACAATTTCTGCTCAAGATATGAGAAAAAACTCATTTAATTCTCTTTTTTCAGACCAAAAAGCAAATCGCGTTGGCGATGCAATTACAATTGTTGTTGAGGAACAATCGCAAGCTACAAACGATGCACGCACTTCGGCTTCACGCGAAAGTGCAATTGGTGCAAGTGTTGCTGGTAGTTTTGATGGAACAAGTTTGCCAACAGGCGGACTTGATTTGGGCACATCTAACGATTTTGATGGACGTGGTGCAACTTCAAGTAGCGGAATGTTCAAAACAAAAATTAGTGCTACAATTGATACGGTTTTTGCAAATGGAAATATGCGAATTGTTGGAAAAAGAAGAATTTCCATAAATGGCGAAGAACAACTTGTTTCGCTAAAAGGAATTGTAAGAGCTTCCGATATTCAAGCAGATAATTCAGTTTTGTCGCATAATATTTCGGAAGCAGAAATTGTACTTGAAGGAAGTGGAATGATTGATAATGCTCAATCGCCAGGTTGGATAACAAAATTTTTCCATTGGTTATTTTAATAAATTTTGAAATATAAGGCTTAAAACAGATGAAAAAGATAATTTATAACATATTAACAATTGTTCTGCTATGGCAAATTAGTTTGTCGGCTCAACGAATTAAAGATATTGCATATCTATCTGGAAGCGAAGTTGAACAAATAATTGGATATGGTTTAGTTGTTGGTTTAGCTGGTACTGGCGATAGCCAACGCTCAGCTTTTACAGTTCAATCGGTAACAAGTATGTTAAAAAGATTTGGAATAACAGTTCCGCAAGATCAATTAAAAACAAAAAACGTTGCTGCGGTAATGATAACAGCTACTTTAAATTCGTTCCTAAAATCCGGTTCAAAATTTGACGTAAATGTTTCATCTATGGGCGATTCAAAAAGTTTAATGGGTGGAACATTATTAATGACTCCGCTTTCTGGATTAGATGGCGAAGTTTATGGAGTTGCTCAAGGTCCGCTTTCAGTTGGTGGCTTTGATGTTCAAACCTCATCTGGAAGCCGAGTTAGCAAAAATCACACATCGGCTGGAAGAGTTCCACGAGGTGGAGTTTTGAAACGCGATATAAATCCAGCAGTTGATTATACAGCAGGGTTAAGCGTGTTGCTAAAAAATCCAGATTTAACCACAGCAAATAATGTTAGCAATATTATTAATTCAACATTTGGAAATGCCACAGCAAAAGCAAATGATGCTTCCGAAATAGTTATTAATATCCCAGCTGATAAACAAGCTAATATTATTCAGTTTTTATCAGAATTGGAATCGCTTGAAGTTACAACAGATTATATTGCAAAAGTAGTGCTAAACGAAAGAACTGGAACAGTAGTTGCTGGTTCGCATGTTAAAATTCTACCAGTTAGCATTACTCACGGAAATTTGAATATTGATGTAAAATCAAATCCAACAGTTTCGCAACCTGGTGATTTTTCACGAGCAGGAAGAACAGTGTTTTTTAACAATCTAACTCCAGAAGTAAGTGAAGATACTGCAAGAACAATTGCAATAAACGGAGCTTCAAATGTTCAAGAAGTTGCAACAGCTCTAAATTCATTAAAAGTTTCTCCACAAGACATTATATCTATTTTCCAAGCGTTAAAGGAATCTGGTGCATTAGTAGCAGAATTGGTGATTATATAAAATGAGTGATATTGGATTAAAAATAACGAATGACAGCAAACACATTGCTAAACCACAAGGTTTTGAAAGTACCAAAACCCCAAAGGAAAAAGCAAAACTTGCAAAAGCAGCTCAGGATTTTGAAAGCATGCTAACATCAATGATGTTAAAAAGTATGAATCAAACAACTGGTGGAATGTTTGGTGAGGAAAGTTTTGGTGGCGACTATTTTGATACAATATTTGAAACAGAATTAGCTTCGTTTATTAGTGAAAAAAAATCACTTGGTTTGGCTGATATGATTTACAAAAAAGTGATTGGCGAAGATTTAGACATGAACAAAATTAAACAGGAATTGCAATCTGATAGTTCTAATGAAATTAAATTTGATTCGGTAAAACCAAAAAGCACAGTTCCAAACGATTCTACTGCAATTTCGCCAAGTAAAGGTTCTGTTGATAGATTAAACAAGTTTGATTCAATAATAAATAAAGCATCACAAAAGTATAATATTGACAAAAACTTAATAAAATCGGTTATTTTAACCGAATCCGCAGCTAATCCAAAAGCTATTTCAAAAGCAAATGCAAAAGGATTGATGCAACTAATAGATTCAACCGCTGCGGATATGAATGTGAAAAATATTTGGAATCCAGAAGATAATATTTTTGGAGGCTCAAAATATCTTTCAGAAATGCTAAAAAAATATGACGGAAATATAGAAAAATCACTTGCCGCTTATAATGCGGGACCTGGTAATGTTGAAAAATATGACGGAATTCCTCCATTTGAAGAGACAAAAAATTATATAAACAGAGTAAAAGGTTACATGAAATATTGGGAGAGTGAGTTATGATGGAACACGAATTATTCGATTTACTATCGAAAGAAGAAAAAATCATTCAATCGCTAATTGCAAGTGCTAAACAAAAGCAAAGTGTGATTATCCAAAATGATTATGAAGCATTAAACAATGTTAATGCAGGCGAATCATCACTACTTTCAGAATTAGATAATGTTAGTAGAAATCAACAAAAATTGGTTAGCCGATTATTTGAAATTAACGCTATAAAAGAAAATGGAAAACCACGCGTTTTACCAATTTTAATTAACGATTTCAAAGAGATTTTTAATCCAAACCAATTAAAAAAAATAAATGAACTTAGATTATCCATTAGAGATCAAGTTAAAATTTTAACTGGATTAAACCACCAAAATCGTTTTATGATTGAACACGCAAGCAGTTTAGTTAAAGAAACAATTTCGCTTTTACTTAAATCACGAAAAACTTCACTAATTGATAGAAAAGTATAATGGCACTTAGTAGATTATTTGACATATCGCAAAGAAGCATGGTAACTTATCAACGTTCAATGGATGTTGCTTCTAATAACATTGCTAATGCCGGAAATGCCGATTACAGAAGGCAAAGAGCAATAGTTTCAACAGAACAAACTCAACAAAATGCTGGTATTACTTGGGGAAGTGGTATTAAAATAGATGATATTGAGCGTGTTCGCAATTCACTTACCGAAAATCAGATTACCAATAATAATCAAAGTAAATCTTTTTTTGAAAGGAGTTCAGTTTTACTTAGCCAAGTGGAAAATATTTATACCGAACCAACAGAATTGGGCGTTTCAACAATGCTAAGTCAGTTTTTTAGCTCATGGAGTGAACTTTCTGCAAATCCAACTTCTTCTGCTTTACGCGGAAATGTGGTTTATTCGGCTCAAAATTTGGCTGCAAAAGTGAACGAAATTAATGAAGGCTTCCAAATTGTAAAATCTTCAGTTTATTACGAGTTTCAAGATAAAGTTCAGTTGGTAAATGATACTTTGAGCAATCTTCAAAGCATCAATAGACAGATTTCTGAAGCCAAAGCAATTGGACAAAACGCTAACGATTTGATGGATAAAAGAGACACTTTCGTTGATAATTTGAGCAAATTGGCTAATATAACGGTTAATTACGAATCTGATGAAACAGTTAGTATTTCAATAGGTGGAGTTTTTGCAGTTAATAAAGGAAGTTATACAAAATTTGAATTAAGTAGCACCGAAGGAAAGCTTGCAATGGTTTCACAAAATGGTGGAAAAGAAGTAAAACTTACCAGTGGTGAAATGGGTGCTTTGGTTGATGTATTTTCGAACAAAATGCCTGAATATCAAGCAAAATTGGATTCCATTGTTAATCAACTTGTTAAATCGGTAAACGAAATTCATAATTCTGGATACACAAACGGAAATCCAGTTGGGCAAGGTCGCGATTTTTTTGAAGAATATGACGGAAAAGAACTAAAAATATCATCCGAAATTTTAAGCGATTATAACAAAATTGCTGCTTCTGGTGATGGAACTTCTGGAAATGGAGATATTGCAGTTAAAATATTTGAAATTAGCGAAGCAGATGTTCTAAATGGAGCAAAGTTAATAGATGTTTATTCAACATTAATAAGCGAAGTTGGTAGTCAAAAACAAAATGCAGATAGAATGAGTGAAGCAAGCTCAATGGTTCTTGAGCAACTACATAACCAAAAAGACTCATATTCTGCAGTTTCTATTGATGAAGAAATGATGAATGTTATGAAATATCAAAAAGCATACGAAGCATCGGCAAAATTAATTCAAATGGCTGATGAAATGTTAGACACACTTATTAGAATGGTATAGCTATGAGAATATCAGATTCAATGTTGCAAAGCAATTTTTTGAGCAATTTAAATAACTCAAAAGAAAAAATGCAAAAATTGCAAACACAAGTTGCAAGCAATAATAAAATAAACAATCCATCTGATTCACCATCTGGTGCTGCAAAAATAATGCGTTTTAATGCAAATATTTCACAAACTAAAGATTTCATAAAAAATGTCGATAATAGCACAGCGTTTCTTCAAGAAAGTATTAGAGGTTTAGAATACATCTTGGATGAAACAACAAAAGTATTGGTTAATTTAACGGAAGTTCAAAATCCGAGAAATGATAGCAACTTAAATTCGTTTGCCGACCAAATTGATGCATCGTTAAACATAATTTTGGAATCGGCAAATACAGAATTTAATGGTCAGTTTGTTTTTGGAGGTACTGATGATTCGCAATCTCCTTATGGATATTCGGATGATAATTCAGCAATTGAATTAAAAGTAGATGATGTTTCTGGAGAAAGAAAAGTTAAAATCTCTAAAAATATTACTCAGAAGTTAAATGTTACGGGTTCAGATTTATTTGGAAATCTTGATGGAACCGATATTTTTAATAAACTTATTGAAATTAGAGACAATTTAAGAAATGGTATAAAACCAACGGACGAAGATGTTCAGGCAATTGAAGATTTTTCAACTTCAGTTAGAAATCACCTTTCGGAAGCTGGAAATGTTTCTAACAAACTTGATGCTTCAAGCGAAATATTAGCAAATCAAGTTTTAACTTTGGAAGATTTGGTTTCAAAAGAAAGCGAAGTTGATATTGCTGCAGCGATGATAGATTTACAAAATTATGATTATAGCTTACAGCTTTCTTATAAAATGTCATCTATGTTTCTTGCCAAATCAATTTTGGATTATATATGATAAGAAAATTTGGTGCTACATTTGGATTGTTCTTAGGAATCTTTGTTATCTTTGGCTCCTTCTTAATAGAAGGTGGCACAATGAACGCACTTTTTTTAATTGCTCCTATTTTTATTGTTTTTGGTGGAACTTTTGCGGCTACCATAATCGGTTTTGGATTAGATGAGTTTTTGAAACTTTTTACACTAGCTAAAAAAGCTTATTTCCCAGAAAAATATGATAATGCAAAATTGATTTCTGTTTATTACGATTTTGCTGTAAAAGTTCGCAAAGAAGGTTTGCTTTCGGTTGAAGAGGAAATGCCACGACTTGAATACATATTTCCTAAAAAATTAATACGATTTTTAATCGATGGAGCAACTGAAGAGACAATTGAAAACATTTCTCTTCTTGAAATGAGAATTATGAAAGAAAGACATTATAGCAATGCCTTTATTTTTTCCAAAATGGGTGGTTATGCACCAACAATGGGAATTTTGGGCACAGTTATGGCGCTAATTTTAACTTTAGCAAACGTGGGTTCTGACCCAAATGTTCTTATAAGAAATATTGCAACAGCATTTATTGCTACTTTATGGGGAGTTTTAAGTGCAAATTTAATTTGGTTACCAATAAGTGATAAACTAAAAAAATGCCACATGGAAGAAAAACATATGATGGAAGTAGCTCTGGAAGGAACCCTCGGGCTGATGAGCGGGGAGATTCCACTGGTAGTGAAAACAAGATTGATAAGCTTATTGCCCCAACGAGAGCAAAAAGAAATGCTAAATCTGTAAATGATTCGGATATTGAGCACGAAGATGATTCAAGTGCGGAAAGATATCTTATAACCTATGCTGATTTAATAACACTTTTGTTGGGTTTGTTTATTATATTGTATGCAATATCAAATATTGATGCTGCAAAATATGATAAAGTTACTTCGGCAATGGGAAGTGTCTTTGGAAGTCAAAAGTTTAGAATTGAAGCAAGTCTTCCAGATGCATTTAACCGCAATAATGATGTTGTAGAAAATCCTATGGATTTACTGAAACAAGAGTTAAATGATTTAATAAATATAAATGAATTAAATAATTCAGTTAGTATTGAGAACAACCAGAGAGGAATTACTATTAGAATATTGGACGATATTCTTTTTAATTCTGGTGAAGCTGAATTAGGTAGAAAAGCGCAAGAGGTGTTGAAATTGGTTTCAGGAATAATAAAAGAATTACCAAACGATATTAGGGTCGAGGGGCATACTGATAATATAAACATTAGTTCACCTTTATATCCTTCAAATTGGCATTTGTCCATTTCTCGCGCCCTAAATACAGCTTATTACTTAATAAAAACTGAAGGACTTGACCCTGATAAGGTTTCTGTTGTTGGATATTCAGAATACAATCCAATTGCTGATAATGCAACACCAGAAGGAAGAGCAAAAAATAGAAGAGTAGATATTATAGTCATAAATCAAGCAGAGTAAAATGAAACTTAAAACAGAACAATTTGGCGAATTCGAATACGCCAACGAAAACGTAATTCGTATAGAAAAAGGTCTTTTTGGGTTTGAAAACCTAGAAGAATACCTTTTAATAAAAACCGATAATAATCTTTTTTATTGGTTAAATGCAATTAAAGAACCAACAATAGCATTTCCAATGGTTGGAATTAATATTTTGGACGATGCTTATCCTCAAGTTGAGGGTAGCGAACCTTTTGGAATTGTTACTTTGGACCAAGATCCGCTCAAAATTACTGTTAATATGAAAGCCCCGCTTTACATAAACCAAGATACAAATACGGGTAAGCAAAAAATATTGGACAGAGAAAAGTATTCAGTCAACTATAAACTTTTTGTGGAATAGGGGGACAATGTGCTGATTCTTAAAAGAAAAATGAACGAAGAAATAATCATTAATTCTAATATAGTTGTCAAAATTCTCTCAGTTTCGGATGGACAAGTTAAAATTGGAATTGAAGCTCCTAACGAAGTTGAAATATTTAGAGGAGAGGTTTTTGAAAAAGTTAAAGCCAACTTAATTGCTGCAGCAGAAAAAAGCAAAGAAAAAGTGGCTACTATTGCAGAATTTAAAATCAATAAACTTCAATAAATTTAATTAAAGGAATTTGATGCTTAAAACAGTATTAATTGTGGATGATTCTGAAATTACAAGGCATGCTCTTCAAAGTTTTTTTCTTGATTGCCACTTAAATGTAATTACTTGCAACGACGGACTCGAAGGAGTTCAGCAGGCTTTGGAATATAAACCGGTTATTATTTTTCTTGATTTGCTTATGCCAAATCTTAACGGCGTAAAAATGCTTCAAGTTATTAAAATAATGGACGATTTAAAACATATTCCTGTTGTAGTAATTAGTGGAAATACTAATAAAAGAAATGTGCTAGCAGCTATTGAAGCCGGTGCCGAAAGAGTAATTTCTAAACCTCTTAAAAAAGAAGTTATTATTCAAGTAGTTAACGAAATTTTAGGCAAGGATTTTTTAGTGAAAAATCGAGGCGAATCAAAATTTTCATATAAGGAGAATGATGAACTAACCAAACAACTCCGAAATTTTTTCCTAAATAGCTTTCCTGAAAAGGAACGCGGTATTTTGGACTCGATTAAAACTAAAAATACTGAATTGCTAAAAATGATTACTCACGAAATTAAAGGTACTGGAGGTGCAGTCGGTTATCCAGAACTTACGGTTTTAGCTCGCGAAATTTATGGACGGTTAATGGAACCCAAAACTAATTGGGAAATTATTGAACTTAAGTATGATGAAATTTTCGCAATTGTACAAAGAATGAAAAATTCATAGGGGAGTAAGATGTTATTCGTAGGTATTTTAGTCGTGTTAGGTGCTGTTATTAGTGGATTTATCCTCTCTGGTGGAGATGTTCACTTACTCTTGCAACCTTATGAAGTGCTCGTTATAGTTGGTGCTGCAATCGGTAGCGTTATTATTAGTACTCCAATGCCAATGATAAAAAAGTTAGTTGCTGGAGTTTTGGGTGCAATTAAAGGATTTCACGTTTCTAAACAAGATTACTTGGAACTCTTAAAATCATTTAACGAACTATTTTTAGTAGCTCAAAGAGACGGACTTTTGTCAATTGAATCGCATATCGAAAATCCGAAAGAAAGTACAATTCTTTCTCAAAACAAAAAATTTATTACGGATGATTTTGTTGTAAATTTTTTCTGCGATTCTATGAAAGTTATGCTTACTGGCTCTGTTCCGCCTCACGATTTGGAAGAATTAATGGCTTCCGAAATCGAAACTTATGAAATTGAAAACAATCCAGTTGCTGGAACAATTGCTACAATGGGCGATGCGTTTCCGGCACTCGGAATTGTGGCAGCGGTTTTAGGTATTATTATTACAATGGGCTCAATTAACCAAGGTCCCGAAGTTGTTGGTCACCACGTTGCCGCAGCTCTTGTGGGAACTTTTTTGGGCGTTCTTCTTGCATACGGAATCGTTGGTCCAATTTCGGTTAAAATGCATCACGATATTGAAGACAAAAAACGCCATCTTGAAACAATTAAAACTGCCGTTTTGGCTTATGCAAAAGGAAATCCTCCAATTATTGCTCTTGAAATAGCTCGTAGAACCATTTTTAGTGAAAATCGTCCTTCATTTACTGAATTAGAAAACTTCTTAAGAGGAAAGAGCTAATAAAATGAGTGACGATAAACAACCAATAATTGTAAAAAAAATTATTAAAAAAGGTGGCGGTCATCACGGCGGCGCTTGGAAAGTTGCTTATGCGGATTTTGTAACTGCAATGATGGCGCTGTTTATCGTTCTTTGGATTTTAGGTCAAGATCAAGAAGTTAAAGAAGCAGTTTCTGGATATTTTAGAGACCCAGTTGGTTTTTCTCTTAAAAGTAAAGCTATGATTGATAGAACAAATACAAGCGCACAAATTACAACAATGAATCAAAATGATTTGGAAAGAATAAACAAGGAAGAAGAAGAAAGACGCTTTGAAGAAATGAAAGAAGATTTGACCGAAGAACTTAGTAATGACGAAAATTTTGTTACTCTTCTTGACCAAATGGAAATTGAAATGACAGAAGATGGTATGCGTATTGAAATGTTGGAATCTGAAAACGATGCTTTTTTTGAACTTGGTAGTTCTGTCTTGAGCCCCAAAGCAAGCAAATTTCTTGAATTGGTTGCTTCCAAACTTGCAAATTTCCCTAATAAAATTGCTATTGAAGGTCATACTGATTCAAGACCGCTTAATAGTGGCGGAAGTTATACTAATTATGAATTAAGTACCGATAGAGCAAATAGTGCAAGACGAGCTTTGATAAATGGTGGCGTTACACTTACACAAATTGATGAAATTATTGGTTATGCAGATAGACGATTACGTGACGCAAAAGACCCTTATAATGTAATAAATAGAAGAATTAGCATTATTTTGAAATATATTGATAGATAAATTATTTAATGTGTATTTAATTTTAGATTTAAGAAAATGGAAAAAAGAATTATTATAATGGAAGACGATCCTTTTTTAAGAGAATTCTATTCTTTTATTTTTGCTAAAATTGGATACAAAGCAGATATTCTTGAAGATGGTGATCTTTTTTTTGAAAAATTAAATTCGGCCAAATATAATCTCATTTTAATGGATTTGAGTTTAAAAAACACATATTTCAAAGAAACAAAGGTTGATGGTGTAACTCTTTCAAAATTGGTGAAGCAAAATAATTTATTCAAAACAATTCCCATTGTAATTGTAACCGCCCATTCGGTTGATTATCATTCCAAACATTTGTTTGAAGAAAGTTTGGCTGATGAATATATTATTAAACCAATTAGCGACGTACATCAATTTATTGGGAAAATTGATTTTATTATGGAAAAATATAACAATACCGAAAGCAAATGATGAATGATATAAAAGAAAAAATTTTGATTGTTGAAGACGAACCAGACACTCGATTTATTCTTACAAAATTGTTAGAAAAAGAAAATTATGAAGTTGAGGCGGTTGCAAATGGTTTAGAAGCACTTAAAAAATTGGAAGTATTTTTACCAAAAGTGATTATTGCCGATTGGACAATGCCACAAATGGATGGACTTGAACTCTGTGATAGAATTAAGAAAAAGGAAAAATTAAAATCCATTTACTACATTATTTTAACTGCGCGTTCTGCTGTTAAAGATAGAGTTAAAGGTTTGGATGTTGGTGCTGATGACTTTTTGTTAAAACCTACGGAAAATCAAGAACTTCTTGCAAGAATTAGGTCTGGAATTAGAATTTTTAATCTTCAAAGCGAGTTAAAACATTCCGAGCACGAAAAAGCTCTTTTGGAAATGGCGGCAACAATTGGACATAATTTAAATAATCCTTTAGGAAGTCTAAAACTTTTTGTTGCCGATCTTGAAACAGAACTTGAGGAAAATAATATAAGTAGTTATAAAGAAGATTTTAGTCTAATTAATCAAGCAATTGAAAGAATTAGCGTATTGGCAAATGATTTATCAAAATTAAAAGACCCAACAGCAGAAGTTTATGTTTCTGGTACAAATATGATAAAATTGAAATAAATTTGTCAATTTTGCTGTGTATTTAATTAAATATTTTTATTTACGATAGTAAGTAAAATGGAAAAATTATGTTAGAACGTATAGGAAATATATCACTAGAAGTCGATTTCAATAAATCGCGAAAGGGAAAATATTCCTCTTTTAAAGGTGGGTTATATGACAATAGCACGTTTGATATTAACGATTCTATCTCATTTTCGCCAGCGTCTAAGTTTTTATCGCGAGCAAATTGGATATTAAAGGAGTTTCATCATTCAGCAGATGATAAAATTATTGTGGAATTTATTTATGGCGGATTTTATTTTGAAGCCAGTTTAGATATTCAATCAATAAGTTCGATGGAAACAATTAATTATATTATTAGAAAAGAAGAATCATTCAGGTTAGAAAATAACCCAACAATCGCAACTTTTAGAATTGCAACAGGTAGTGTAAATGAAGCAATGCCACTTCAGAGAGAGTTGAAAGGACTATTTCAGCTGTTTCAACGATTTTTGGCACTTGATTTAAAAAGCGAATTAAATATCTATAATTATGAATTAATTGATACTCTTTTGGATGGAATATACTCGTCCCTACAAAGTGATTTTGCATATTTAAATAATATTTTAATAAATTTTTTGGAAAAACAAACCGACAAAAAATTGAACGTTTTGTTAAATAAATTAAAAAGACCAACGGAAGTGAACTTACTTAAAATAAAACCGTATTTAATAAAGTAAAGAATAATTGAGCAAATACATTTTAAGTATCAATTCAATTAAAAATAACCCAATAAAAAGATGAAAAGAAATTTGGATATAAATTCTATAAATAATGAAATGCTAAGGCAAAAAGCTTGGCTTATTGTTGATTTTGCAGGAAATATCAAATTTTCCAACGATATTTTTACGCAATTATTCTTGCAAAATGAGCAAACAAACCTATCACAATTAAATTTTGAGCCCGATTTATTTGGAATAGTTTCTAAATTGGCAGAAATTGAAATAACAAATTTCGAAAATATCTTTATTTTTGAAGGAAATAGCAAAGTTTACAATTATAAAGTCGAAATTGAAAAAGTTAGACTTTTTAATTCGGAATATTTTATCCTCGTTTTTAGCCACTTAGAAGAGCAAAAACTCATTGAAGATAAAATAAATAATCTGCACTTTGCTCTCGAATATGGAAAAGTTCCAGTAATGATTTTTGATAATAATGGAATGATTTCTTTTGCTACAAACACGTTCGAAAAAATACTCGATTTTGAATTAGATTCTTTTTACAATAGTCATATTTCCACAATTCTTTCAAAACATTTATTGCCAGAAAAATTAAGAAAACTTGAAAAATCGATTGAAAATGGAGTTCAGTGGAGCGAAACAATAACTCTTTCAATAATTAATGAGCAAAATTTCTTTTTTGAATTAAAGCTAAATCCAATTCTTAACGAAAGTGGAACAATCTTAAATTTTGTGCTTACAGCTCACGATATAACCTATTATATTTCCAAAAATCAGCTTTCACAAAAATCAGAAAACCGATTAAAAAGCATAATAAACAATATTTCCGATTTGCTAATTATTTTAAAACAATCAAACGATTATATCTATTTTGAAAACGCTAATGATAATTTTCTTAGAATTTTTAACCTAAATAAAGAAGAAATTTCATATAAGCGATTTGAAGAAGTTCTTCCACAAATGTTGGTTTTTAAAATAAAAGAAGAAATTGAACAACTCAAAAAGAACAAGGAATTAAATTGCAAATTTGACTACAATATTTATGATAGAGCCTATTTTGCAAGAATTGTAATAATTGATGATGTTGATTCAAACGAAAATTTGTTTGTAATTAGTCTAAAAGATGTCACCGATGAACGCGATAAAAGAAATCAGTTAGATAAATTATACAAAAAAGAACTTCAGGTAAATAGACTAAAAACAACATTTTTGCAAAATATGTCGCACGAAATTAGAACGCCTTTTACTGCAATTATGGGTTATTCCGATATTTTAGTTGAAAGTATCCAAGATAAAGAATACGAAACAGTTATTGAAGTTACCGATTCGCTTAAAAACGTGCTAAATAGAGTTATGAATCTGTTCGAAAATATTTTAGAAGTTTCAGAAATTGAAGCTGGCGAAGTGGTTTTGGAAAATGTTTCAATGAACTGTAACCAAATTCTAAAAACAGTTTGCGATAAAAAGCTAAACGAAGCGCAATATAAAGGAATTGGAATAGAAATAGATTTAGAAAATCAAGATTATTTATGTACAATTGATTGGATTAAATTTGAGCGAATTATTCTCAATTTAGTTGATAATGCAATAAAATACACAGATTATGGTAAAATTAAAGTTTCGTCAAGAAGAACTGAGCAAAATATTGAAATTGCAATCAAGGATTCTGGTTTGGGAATGAATGAAACTATTATTTCAAGATTGCTTGAACCATTTGTTCAAGAAGAGCCCGACGGACATTCAAGAAATTATGAAGGCGCTGGTTTGGGATTAACAATTGCTTACGAATATACAAAGTTAATGAGAGGCGAAATGAATATTAAGAGTCAAAAAAATGTTGGAACAGAAATAGTACTTAAATTTCCAATAAAACGGTCTTAAACCAATTTTGGAGAAGTTATGGCATTAGTTGATTGGGATGAAAGTTATAGTGTTAAAGTTCACTTAATTGATGGACAACATAAAAAACTTTTTGATTTGGCAAATAGTTATCAAAAAGCATTTGCAGAAGGAAGATCCGAAAATGCACTTAGACAGCTTCTTGATGGATTACTTAATTATTCAAACATTCATTTTGCTACTGAAGAGCGATATTTTGTCCAATTCGGATATGCCGAAACGGAAGCACATATTAAAGAACACAAAATATTTATTTCAAAAATTGCAGAATTAACAAGAAAACGAAAAACGGGCGAAAAAATTGAACATGATGATGTTATTAAGTTTCTTAAAATTTGGTTAGAGGGGCATATTAAAGGAACAGACCATAAATATATTGATTCGTTCACAAAAAATGGGCTACGATAGTCCATTTTCATTTTCTACTTAATCACTTGTATGCAATTGTCCCAGCTAAAACAGTATCTCCAGTTGGAATTGTAACACCTTCTTGCTTTTCTTTTGTTAAAATGAACATTTCAATATCTTCTTTTTTCGGAAGTTGGATTTCGGATATTCTCATATATTTTTTATCTGGACGCACTTCAAAAGTTCCCAAAGAAAAACTTCCATTTTTAGATAAAATCCATAATTGGAAAGTCATTTCAGCATCTAAATGTGGCATATTTTGTAATTGCAAAAATCCTTGACCAGTATTAAAGCTAATGTAAAGTTTCCCATTTTCTTTTGAATTGGTCGCAATTCCTGTTAGAGAAATAATTTCAACACCAGGATTGTTGAAAAATTCGACAAATTCCATGTTTTGATTTATAAACTCATCTGCTTTTGATATTTCACTTCGCAATTTTGTTATTTTTTTTCCCATTTCTACGTTTTGTTCATCCAATGCAGAAATTTTGTTAGAAAAAGAATAATACATAAACGCAATTGAAATTAAAAGAATAACAGAAAACAACCAAATAAAAATTGGTTTACCATTTTTTGTGGGTTTTGTTGGAGCTGAAGTAGTGTTTAATAGTTTATTGTTATCTTTGTTCGGATATGTTTTTAGTGAACTTTGGCGTTGTTTTTCTTCGGCAACTTCTGCATTTGGCGATTGAATTCGCTTTCCACCAACATCAAACATTTTTGTAGTGGAATTTCGCTGAACAAAATCGGCTGTTCCTTTAATTCTTGTTTCGCGACGATTTTCAACTACTTTGTTTTTTATATCCTTTTGAATTTCTATTAATCGCTTTCCTAACTCATTTTTTAATTCATCACTAGGTGTTTCAATATCTAAAATTGTTGGAATTAGTGCAATTATATTTTGCAAATCGCCCAATTCGCCTTTGGGTAACTTTCCATCATTTTCAAGATACTCTCTAAATTGCTTATAATTAGGCTTATCCATACAGCCGAGAGCAAAAGCACTTATCATTTCTTTTATTGCATCATCAGCCATTGTTATTCACCAAGTAAATTTTCTTTTAGTTTATTAAGAGCCAAAGCTATTTTTGAACGGACAGTTGGAATTGGGATATTCAATTGTTCAGCAATTTGGTCTAAAGTTAATCCTTCGTAAAAAGATAGTAGAAGAACATATTTTTGTGCTTCGGTTAAATTATCAAGCGCTTCTGAAATTTCGGATTTTGCTTTTATCGCAGATTTGAGAGAAAGTGAATCTATATTATTATCCAAAAGAGGCATAATATAAAAATCTTCGTATTTATCATCTTTTGTATTAGTGCTACCACTATTTCGCAAATAATCAATAGCTTTATTCCTTGCAAGAAATATCATCCAAGAATAAACGTTAGCAGTTTTAAAATTAAAAAGGTCAATTTTTTTCCAGACAGTGGTAAAAACATCTAATAAAATATTTTCTGCAACTTTTACATCGGTAACAATTTTTTTAATTAGCGAATATAAAATAGGTGAATACCTAATGTATAATTCTTCTAAAGCTTTGGAATCATATTTTACAATGTTTTCGAAAATCTCTATGTCTATAAGGTCTTTATAATTGTTCAACTTAGCAACATTATATTATTTTTTAATAATAATAATCTAATAAACTTAACTGATTAATAAAAGTGAGAGGAAACCCTGAGAATGCAATTCTGGGAAAAAAATGCATTTATAAAATAAAATATGACAGTTTTCTATTCCTAAAGTTTAGTTTTATAACAATTTGTACTTTTTATTTTAAAAATTACTAAAATTTTTAATTAAGGATGTTTGTAAATTTGAATAGGAAATTTTATTAGTTATTATAAAATTAGACAATTATTGTGCGTTTTATCGGTTATTGTGATTTGAAACAAAAAATATTTTGTTGTGTGTGTAAGTAATTATATAATTTCTTATAATTGTATTGCGGGCAATTTAGTTTTGTTGCTTATTATTTAATAAAAATTACTAAATTTACATTTAATAATTCAAGAGTTTATGAAAGTTCAAGATAAAATAAACAAAGTAGTTTCAGAAAAAGGCGCAGCTTATTTAATTCTTATTGACCCAGATGAAATTAGTGGTGAAAAATTAATTCGTTTTGTACACCATTGCGAAAAATCGGGTGTTGATGGGTTTTTAGTTGGTGGCAGTTTAATGATGTCGGATAATCTTGACACAATTCTTGAAACAATATCTTCCGAAAGCAAACTTCCTACAATTTTATTTCCTGGTAGCGTAAGCCAAGTTTCATCAAAAGCAGATGCAATTCTTTTTATTTCGTTAATTAGCGGCAGAAATGCCGAACATCTTATTGGAACGCACGTTATAGCAGCACCATTAATTAAAAAAAGTGGACTTGAAGCAATTTCAACTGGTTATATGTTAATTGAATCTGGAAAGAAAACAACTGCTGAATATATGAGCGGAAGTTCTCCAATTCCCCGAAATAAGCCCGAAATAGCAACAGCCACAGCACTTGCGGCAGAATATCTTGGAATGAAGTTTGTCTATCTCGAAGGCGGTTCCGGTGCCGAAAAAACAGTTCCAAACGAAATGGTAAAAATGGTATCTTCAGCACTTTCAATTCCAGTAATTGTTGGTGGTGGAATTAGAGATAGCAAAACAGCTCGCGAAAAAGTCGAAAATGGAGCAAGCGTTATTATAACTGGCAATTTCTTTGAAAATGAAGAAAATTGGCATTTAATTAAAGAATTTGCAGACGAAATTCACATAAAATTGCCCAGAATAGTTTAGCAATTAGACAAAATCATTTCCAATTATTTTTTCAAGTTTGTTAAAATTGGCTTTATCTGCTTTAAAAGTAATTTCAACTTTATCTTCTATATATTCAATGCTTAAAACATCCGCCATTGCGTGAATTTGCGAAATAATTTTTGATTGAGTTGCGTTTAAAGTTATTTTCTTCTGTTTGTGATTGTTTTCGTAAAAATCGATTATTTTTTTTGTTACTTCCGAAATATTTATTCCACGAGCTGCCGAAATTAAAATTGAGTTATCATATTTATTTCTAACATAATTTATCTTGTCTTTGTCTTCCAAAGCATCAACTTTATTAAATAGTTTTATTTGTTGAGTTTCGGTGCAACCAAGTTCCGCTAAAGTTTCATCAACAACTTTTATGTGATCTTCAAAAAAAGGATGCGAAATATCAATTACATGCAATATTAAATCGGCATCTTTTACAACATTTAAAGTCGATTTAAAAGACGCAATTAAATTATGAGGCAATTTTCGGATAAATCCCACAGTGTCACTAAGTAAAATTTTCTTGTCCTTTTCTAATTCAAAAGAACGAGTAGTTGAATCCAAAGTTGCAAATAGTTTGTTTTCGGCTAAAACATCGGCATTTGTAAGTAAATTAAGGAATGTAGATTTTCCAGCATTTGTATATCCAACAAGGGAAGCTTTTATAAATTCGCTTCTATTCATACTTTTGGTTTTGTCTTGCTTATCAATTGATAACAAAATATCCTTTAATTTCGAAATTCTGGTTCGGATTAAACGTCTATCAGTTTCAATTTGAGTTTCACCAGGCCCTTTTGTTCCAATTCCACCATGCTGTTTTGAAAGGTGAGTCCAAGCACGAGTTAATCGTGGAAGCATATATTGAAGTTGAGCAAGTTCTACTTGAGTTTTAGCCTGTTTAGTTTGAGCTCGCGAAGCAAAAATGTCAAGAATTAGGCCGCTTCTGTCAATTATTTTTCTATCAATAACTTTTTCGAGATTACGAGCTTGAGTTGGTGACAAATCGGAATCGAAAATTACGATAACAATATCATTTAGCTTTACCAATTCGGCAAGTTCATCTGCTTTTCCTTTTCCAACAAAAAATGCTTTGTCAGGAAATGGTTTATCTTGAATTACTTTTAAAATAGTTTCAGCTCCGGCAGTATCGGCAAGCATTTCCAGCTCGTCAAGATGTTCTTCAACTACAAATTTGCTTTCGTTTTGTTGCTTAATTGAAACGAGCATTGCCCGCTCCATTACAATTTCTTTGCCTTCAAACATATTTTTCCTTTACAGTTCTGCCAAATCTTTTTTGCTACTTCGCGAAATATACATTTCAAGCAAAGCCAAAATTAGTGCTATAATTAAAAATAACTGCCACAATTCTGAGCCGTAGCGAGAATTTGCAATTTTGGTTTTATACGAATCGGTTGATGCAATATTTATAAACGAATTTGATTCGCCGTTAATCAAATTTTCAAAATCTTCGGTTGGAATTGATTCTAAATTTGATTCAATATTATTAAAATTTACTGCTTTTATGTCCAAAAGAGTATTGTTGGAATAGAATTTATAAATTCCGACAAGATTTGTGTTGCTATAATTTATGAAATTCGACTTTTCGGAATCAACATTTACAATTTCTTCAGTTTTATCGGGTCTAATTATTTTTATCTGGTTTGATTTTCGTTTTGCAATGTTTATCGATAAATCACTTCCAGCAAAATTGGGTTTTTCGTCCAAAATATTTGTTGATAAATAACTAATTGAGCGGTTTATCAATGGCGCAAATATATTCTTAAATGGAAAATTGCTCCATTCCAAATTTGGCGAAATGTTGAAAAACAGAATTTTGCCTTTATCCAACTTAAATTCGCTCAAAAAAACGGAGTTATCCTGAAGTTCAATAATATTGCGTCCATTTTTGGAAGTTGTGTTTTTCAAATAGCGGTAAAAAGTTGGCGATTCAATTTCCTCGTCATTTTTAGTGAAAATTCCATTAAAAATTGGGTGAGTTAAATCTATTTTTCCAAATGAATTTATTGACGTTTGATTGCTACTTTCAGAAATACTTGAAATAACTGGCATATTTAAAGCCGAAAGAAGTCCATTTTGCTCTTTAAAATTTCCACTTTTGGCTGGAAAAAGAATAACATTTCCACCATTTGAAATATAATCTTTAATTTTAGCAAAAAAACTACTTTCAATTGAACCAGCAATAATTACAGAAGTGAAATTTCCTAAATTCGTGTTTTTTAACTCGTTGGGAGTAATTGAATTTATCTCAATTGAAGCTCTTTCGCTGGAATTAATTGCAGTTTTAACAAAAAGCAATTCGGATTCTTTACTTACCAAAAGCAGATTAATTTTATCTGGAATAACAATAAAATTATAAAAACTATTATCATATTTAATTGCATCGTCGCCCAATTTGCTTTCAATTTCAATAATTCCAGATTTATCAATGCTTGCCTGAAAATCAGTTGTTTTTGTTTGATTTCCATCAGCCGAAATGCTTTTTTGAGCCACGCGCTTTCCGTTAAAATAAAGCGAATTTAAGTGATTATTAATGCTTGAATTAGAAAAATTTGTAATCTCGGAAGTGAATGCAATTTCTTTGTTTACCTCAAAAATCTGATTGTTGATTTTTAAGTTTGTGGAAGCCAAGTTATTAACAGATTCATTTTTATAGCGAAACAGATAAAATTTTGTGTTAGAAAAGTTAAATTTTTGACTAATTGAATCATTTTCAAAAAAAGAGCTGTTTTGGAAGTCGGAAAAAATATAGACCTCCTTATTCAAATTTTTACTTTCGCTAATAATTTGAGACGCTTTTTTTAACGATTTGCTAAATGGAATAGTTACAAATGAATTATTAATTCCGTTTACAATCTGCTGCGACGGAAATAATTTGCTTTCTTTATCCGAAGTTGTAATTAAGTGAACCTCATTTCCCCTTTCAAAAGAGGAGTTGAGGCTATTAACAATTTGTTTTGATTGGTTTAAAAACGAGCCTTTTTCATCCAAAACTGACATACTAAAGGAATTATCAACAATAAAAATTGCAGTTGTTTTAGCATCTGAACCAATTCCACTAATTGTAGTTGATTCTAAAGTTGGACGTGCAAAAGCAAGAACTAAAAATATAATTATCAATATTCTAATTAAAAGCAAAAGAAGTTGCTTAATTTTTATCTTTCTAATCTTCGATTTTTGCAATTCTTTTAAGAAAGCTAACGAACTAAATTCAATTTTTTTAATTCTGCGTAAATTCAAAAAGTGCAGAATAACTGGAATTGAAGCCGCTAACAATCCCAAAAGGACTGTCGGATTTAATAAAACCATTCTATTGCTTTCTAATCATAAATTCTTTTTATCTCTGCATTTTTGAAGTAATGAAGCAAAATAACATCAAACGAAAATCCCATTTCGCCCATAACTGCGGCACCAATTTGGCAAAGACCAACTCCGTGACCCCAACCGGCGCCAGTTAATACAAATTTTTGAGCAATTCCATCAACAATGTTTTCTTTATCAACAATAAAAGCCGAGCTGTAAAGATGGCTATTTGAAAGGAATTTTCGTATTTCCAATTCTTTTCCAACAATTAAAGTCTTTTTAGAACCAACAATTTTAAGTTTTATCAAACGCCCAGAATGACCACGTTCTATTGGAATTAAATCTAAAATATCACCAAAATCGATTTGTGATTTTCTTTTAATTAACTCAGCAATTTCAGTTTGAGAATATTCCACCTTCCAACGGTAAAAATCCTTTGTAGTTCGGTCATAATCAACCAGCACTTGCGAAAGAATTTTTTCATCTGTTGTGTTGCAATAAGCTGGTGGATTGTTTCTAATCCATTTTATTGCGGAAGTCTCTTTTCGCAAATCTAAATCATATTCCTCTGGAGCAAATTTATAATCAACAATTTTCTGCAAGTATGGATGTTTTATTGGTTCCCAAACATTTTCAAATGATTCCGAAATTCCGCCACACGATTTAGAAAAGCGAGTGTCACAAATTTTATCTCCATATTTAAGAACCATTCCACGAGTAATTGCAACAGCTTCTTGAGCATTGTGAGCATGAAATTTAGTTACGCCTTGATATCTTTGGCAATGGTCATCAGCGCAAACATCATACAAAGTGTGGTCTTCCTTGTCGTACCACTTAACTAATTCATCTTCTGTTTTAATTTCGGATTTATATTGCTCATTTGAAGCTAAAATGTCTTCGCTTTTATCCATTTGAGCCAAAAGCCAGCTTCGAGAAATGATTGAATGAGCTTTTAATAATTCGTGCGAACTTGTAGCATTCATTTCGGAAGAAATTACGCTTGTTAAGTAATTTTCCACTGGAACAACATTCACGGCAGTTAAAACCTCATTTTCAATCAAAAACTTTAACGAGCCTTGGAAACGTTGATTTTCTTTCTTTTGCCAGTGAAAATCTTTCCCAATTAACACATTTCTCAGAAGAAAAGTATCGGAATTTAGATTTGTATGCTTGAAAATAGTGTTGTTTTCAATAATGCTTGTTGAAGAATTGCTTTTTAAGGTAATCACACCATTTTCATATTTAGCCACATACTTGCCACTACACTTAATTTTGTTGCATGAGCATTCAAATTCGCCATATAATTCAAACAATATCTCATTGCTTGCCAATATTGCCACGCTTACATTCGGTTGTTTCATTTTCTTCCATATTATGAGTATTTGGGCTGTAAATATAATAAATTCTGAACTTCAAAATATATGAGTTAACTAAATAAACTCTCGTTTTAGGGTAAAAAATTAGGACAGTTTTGAAATTTTTAAAAACGTGACATAAAATATTTGGATAAAGTAGACAAATAATAAGTTTGGAAAATATGAATGGTTTCGAAAATATGAATGTGTGGGAAAAACACGGTTACATCTTTAAAAATCTATAAAACATGAGTTGGAAATAGACTTTTGGGATACATAAATCTTTAAAAACTAAAAAGCCCATTTTCGGCTGAAAAAGGGCTTTTTTAACTTGGAGCGGGGAGTTAGCTACGTAAATTGATAAATGTCTTGATTACAGCCTAAAATCAAAGGATTTTTGTTCAGTTTGTCCAAAATTTGTCCAAGCAGTTTACTCGCTATTTATCAAAAAACAAGGTCACCTATTTATTAAATGCAGCTTCCATTAGCATTTGTTCTGATCTTGGAATTCCAATTTTATTTGCTAAATCCTTCCATCTGCTAACCGCATTTAATACCCCATCAAGGATTTGTTGCATTTCTATCACGTTTAGTTGAAAGTAGTCACCAACGCCTTTAGCTAATTCAAAATCTAAACTATTATCACTCATGTTAATATTCAAAGCTAGTCCATCCTTATCTATTGATGGATTTATATCATAAGATGGAGAAAGCCTCCAACCATTATTTTTAATCACAAAACCATGATTTCTTAAATGATCATCTGTATTGGAGATTGCTATGCTAAATACTATTCGTCTCCACAATTGATGCAAGTCTTTTTTAATCTCTGAACCGTGGTTTTGAATAAACTCAGCTATTTCAATATAACTTGGAGTGTTATCTTTTATAACGCTTTCATTGTTCCCCGTCATTGTCATTGCCGAGGCAAAATGAATTCTATTTCCTTTGTATCTATCAAATCGCTTTGTAAAGAAAGTATGATACTGTCCTGAGATTTTCTCAATCTTAGATTCAGCCATTTCGATGCCAGCGTCAATAGCCAATTTATAAGCCAAATACTCCCAAGCACCTTTATCTATTATATCATTTTTAGAAGGAAACTTTGCAATCCAAAGGTGTTTATCAGTGTCCAAAATGTTAGCCTTAGGTCTAGCTCCACCAAGTGATGAGCCTGGTGCAAATAGAATTGATAACCATTTACTAATTTCCAATTCATTTTGACTTGATTCTAGGACACTAATTCCATGTTGCAGTTCTCTTATTGATGACCAAGGAGGTGTTGGAAATTTTTGATTATCGTCTAAAAATGGACCATCTTTATCTAACTTAAATCTAAGCGCCCCCATTCGACTTTCATCATAAACACCTAATAAATAATCCACATCATAAAGAACTTTAGCAACTGTACCATTAGCCTTTGCCTGTTGAGCTTCTCTTCTTTTCATTAGAGTTCTTCCCCAAGTGTCCGGCATCGAATCCATGAATATTCCAAAGTTGTCTTTTCCATTAGGGAATTGTGGGCCAAGATACCAACCAATTTCGGGATCTAATAGTAATTGTTCTTTTGTATTCAAGAATAATTTATCATATTCAAAACTAAATGCTTGTTTACCTTTCCCTTGTTGGACTGATAAAATGCCCATACATTTAGGACTTTCCATTCCTAGCCAGTCAGCATATACCCATATATTTATTATATTTCCCTTCATTCTATCTCTTATTTAACAATTCTAAATCTTGTAATTTTTTACCAAACTCATCATCCGCTGCCAATTTTAAAAAGTCCTCTTGCAATCCAAAGACTCTAAGCACATTAAAGTACGCTCCCAGAGATACACGTGCATCACCTTTCTCTATTCTGTATAAAGTGCTTCTATCAATATTTGCTCTTTCAGAAACCTGTATTGTTGTTAGCTTACGGCGTTTACGAGCTAACTTAATGTTTTCACCAACCTTCTCTAGAAGTTCGAGATACTTTGGAAATATAATTTGCTTTTTCATTTCGCACATATAATGATGTATAATATCAGCAAATATATATTAAATGTCGTTAGTATGCAACATTAATATAGTAATTCCCTTTTGATTTCTGATATTCTTCTACACTTTCATAACTTCAATTTGATAGTTAACTTTGTGGGCTTTTGATCCTACTTTGTACATAATGTTCGTTTGAGCACACATCGTGTACTTAGTTAGCAAATAACGATTGTCCATGTTCTTTTCCCAATCCGAACCTAAAAACCACTAAATTTCATTTTTTTCTATGATAACATTTCATAATTTCACACTATCCTGAAACAACCTATTGCACAAAAATGGTCAAATCGCTTATCGTCTTTATTCTCAACATTTTCAAATCAAGAACTCAAATAGAATTGGATAACGTTTTTAAGAAATCATTCCAAAAAATTATCTCAATGGACTTCTTCACCGTTCTAACAATTAACTTCAAGTTATTACATGTCTTAGTAATGATTGAAAATCACAGAATAAGAATTATTCATTTCAATGTAACAGAAAATCCAACTTCCATTTGGTCTGTATAACAGATGAGAAATGCTCTTTATAATGATAACTCTTATAAGTATGTAATCAGAGATAGAGACTGCAAATTCGGCAAATATTTTGGAAAGAAAATTAGTGATGTTGGAATTAAAGAAATTGTAACAGCATAAAGATCGCCTTGGCAAAACGGGTATGTTGAGAGAGTAATTGGGACAATTAGAAGAGAATGCCTTGATCACTTCATAGTTTTCAACGAAACTCATCTTAGAGAAATACTCAAAGAATATTTTTATTACTACAATAAATTTCGAACTCATTTAGGGCTGGATAAAGATACTCCAGAAAATAGACCAATTGAACCATATGGTGAAAAAAGGAGTATTCCAGTTCTTAATGGTCTGCATAATATTTATTTCAGAGAAGCTGTTTAACTTTCAAGAAAGGTAACCAACTTTTCCAAGTGACGCATTTTATGGCGAGTGCATTTCCATATCGATTTCTTATAAAAATTAAAATAATTAGGCATTTTCCATCCAAACAACTCAAAATTAGAGAGATTTTTCTTAACTGTGGAACATGTTCATTATAATTATGTGAATAATATTGTAAGAATTCCATGTAGATGAGATTTTGGATAGACACAGCTCTAACCACTAATCACCTCACATTAATTGATAACTAAATTGATAACTATTTCTCAAAAACATAAATAAAAACCAAATAAGTCCACAAATCTTTAAAAACAAAAAAGCCCTAATTCGGCTGAAAAAGGGCTTTTTTAACTTGGAGCGGAGAGTTAGGGATTCTCCGCTTACCATAAAATACTTTATTTATAGCCTAAAAACGAACTTTTATAAAAGACCACTGCCCAACCACTGCCCAACCTTTTTTTTTGAACGTCATTTTACAACCACCGCAAATAAAATTTTCAGTAGCCTTTTGGGTTCATAACCCATACTTTTAGCTAAAACGCATAGCCCTAATATTTAAGGCAATTTGGCAACATAGTTAAGAAGTCAATACAGTTATCATAATCCAATTCGTAATAATTTACACCAAGATTTATTGAGCTATAATACTCTTGCAGATTATTTTTATAATATTCTTCTGATGGAATTCGCCATAAATCTTTTCCAAGTTTCTCTGCCAAAAACCATTTTTCTATGAGACGAGCAACTCTTCCGTTTCCATCACTAAATGGATGAATATGGACAAAAACTAGATGTATTAACGAAGCAAAATAAAACACTTCCACTTTGGTCAATTCTGAGCTTAATAGCTCGTCGATACCATTAAACAATTCATTCATTTTGGCTTTAACATGTTCCGATTCTATAGCTAAATATGCAAGACCAGATTTTCCGAACACCCCAACCGTTTCGTTTCTATAATGACCGCGTTTGCTTTTAATCAAAAGCGTATCGGCAAGCGTTTTGTGGCATTCTAGAACGTTTACTTCTGTGAGGCTGTTGTTCTGAGCAAAGCTGTAAGCCTCAATTAAATTCTCAATTTCATCTATTTCCTTGCCAACCTTAAACTTTTCTTTGTTTAGTTGGTAGTTCATAAATGAGTTTAAGTCAATACTGTTTCCCTCAATATTTGATGAAAATACCGCTGAAGCTTTTGTTAAATACTCAAAATCTCCACTTTCTATTGAAAAATCGAAGTTATTTAATAAATCTTCAATTTGGCTTCCAATTGTATTAAGGTATGCATTATAATATTTTTTATCTGTTACTTTCATAAAAAAGTCACTTTACATATAAAATTTTCAATTTAGATAGTAGCAATATACGTATTATGGACAATAAAAACGCAAACAAATAGTTGTATTATAGCCCATAATTGCACTTTTTGAAAATAGTTTAAGAAAAATAACATTTTTTTACACTTTAATTTGCTTCTTGGACTTTTTGTTAATACAATATAGTATAAAAAAATATTTATTAGTAAGTATTCCAATATTCTACTTCAAATAAGAAGCGACATCAAAACATAATTCAGTGAGTTTTATTCCTCTTATTTGACCTTGCATAAACCTTTTTAATCCCAAAATTATATTTATATAAACTAAAATTCCCCCCAATTATTTGTGGGAAGGAGACTAAATACTATGGATAGCTATAGTACACGTGATTTCTATCTTGTAAGTTTTCTCTTTTTGGAAGGAAACCAATATGAGGACGCAAGATTAGTAAATCCAAACACAACGGAGTTTACATTCAAGGTGAATGATAGACTCTTAAAAAACGTAGATGATTTCTACACCCAAAACGCTTCTGTTAATCCAATGAGTTATGGTAACTCACTCAGAAACGTAAAATCCATAATCCACGGTCTAAAATCTGGATTTGGAGTATCAACTTCAATACAAGGCACAATTAACAATGTCAACAACAAACATAGGAATGAAATTTCAAGAGGTTAAGAATAACCTAAATTTATTAGACGTAGTTACGCGTCTAGGCTCAAGCCTAACAAAACAAAGTGGCAGCAACACATATCATGGGACATGTCCAACTGGGCACACTTCTACAAGTGGAAAATCATTTCACATTGATATGAACAAAGGACTTTATCATTGTTTTAACTGCGGAATCGGCGGTGATGTAATTTCACTTGTCGAAGAAGTGAAGAAAATATCGAGATGGGAAGCATTAAAATGGTTAGTAAGCGAGTTTAACTTAAAAGTTGATCTTGGTCAGCCCCAACACTACCCCAAACCAACCCCAGAAGAAATCCAAGAAAGAAAAGAGATGATTTCCAGAGGTATAATCTTTGAAAAGATATATGAGATTGGAAAGCAAATGTTGTACGAAGTAGAAGGAACTGAAGCACTTAAATATCTAACTGATATTAGAGGTTATGATGTTGAAGTTCTAAAAAGTACAGAGTGGTTCTGCCTTCCAGAAGATTTTGATATCAAAACTCAGCTAATTAAAGAGAACCCAGAGATGAAGGAAGTAGTTAGCGGCTTAAAGTTGCAAGGATATTATGGAGATAATTTTAGACTAGCATTCCCATATCGTAATAAAGATGGTATGATTACTGGTTTCCTAAAACGTGCCGTTGTGAAAAGTGGCATTTCTGTTACTACTTATGATGGTAAAGAACACGAAAATGTTAGATGGGATAGTACACCAAAGTTGAACAAAGGTGATTTATTTGGATTAGATAAAATTGTTGGTGGTGAAGATACGCTAATAATAGTTGAAGGTTATCCAGATGCTATATATTTACAAGCTCTCGGAATTAAGAACATAGTTGCAATTGGTCAAGGATTACTAAGCAAGAACCATTTACATGGAATGATTTCCAGAAAGATTAAAAATGTAATAATTAGTTTTGACAACGATGGAGTTGGTTCGGAAAATACAGAGAAAGCGGTTAGACTGCTTTTGAAGGAAACAAATATTACTCCTTATGTTATTGACCCAACAGATTATGGCAGCCATAAAGATCCAGATGAGTATTTCAAAGCTAATGGATTTGAAACTTTGAAGAAGATATTTAATGAGAAACCTCAGCATGGGTCGGTTTGGGTGGTGTCGGTGTTGACTAAAGACATAGAAAAAGCCAATCCAATTAAAAAGGCCGAAGTTAAAGAAACGATATTAGAGCTGCTTTCTTTAGTTAATGATAAGAATATTATTGAGTCTGTTAGAGCGACTTATCCAACCATCTTCCCCGAGACAAAAACTGATTTTATGAAATTGGTAAAATCTAAGATTGTGGTTGATAGCACTGCTAAAATAAAACAATCAATCTCTCAAAGTATTAGCCCATTTATTGACACAAATACAAATAGCAGATGCTATTATAATAGTATTGATGACAGCTTAAGTATGAATGTCGATGAAAGAATCCTTGAAGAAATTATGGTTGATTACAATTTAGAAAAACCTTCTAGATATCCAGCCTTTAAGATTCAGTTCAATCCTCATGATTTAGGTGAAAGGTTTAATTTGGAGAACAAATCGTTTAATCTTTTTACTCCGACTAGTTTTATGTTCCAGAGCAAGTCTGATGATGAGATTGATTTAGAAATTTCTTGTCCACGCACTTTCCAGCTTATTCAAAACCTAATTCCGGTCGATGTCGAGAGAATGCATTTTATCAACTGGCTGAGCTATATTTTTTCAACACGTAATAAAGCAAGAACCTCTTGGGTATTTAGGGGAGCGCAAGGTTCTGGTAAAAACTTATTCTTTGACCATATTATAAAACCTTTATTTGGAGAAAAACAAACCATGGTAGTTGATGATGATAGACTCCAAAGTGATTTTAACGGTTTTATGATGAATAAACTATTCATTGCCTTTAATGAAGTAGCAAATGATGATACAAGTTCAAAGAGAAGTGTTAAATCAAAAATTAAAGCAATTATTACTGATGAAAAATTAATTATAAACGAAAAACATGTGAAAACTTATGAAATTGAAAATTGTGCTAATATTTTATTTTTTAGCAATGAAGCTATTCCTATACTTATTGAAGAAGGTGATAGAAGATTTAACGTAATTGAAACTGGCGGAAAGTTAAAAAATGTAAGTTCTTTTGCAGCTAACCCAACAGTATTTATAAAATCTCTTAAAGATGAGCTCTTTAGTTTTGCTCAATTTCTTCTCAATTACAAAAACAGTGATATGTTAGCTGATGAAGTAATCGAAAACGAAGCTAAGGCAAGCATCCAAGAGTTAAGCATGAACAGATTTGAATTATTTGCGAGTAAATTAAAAGCTAATGACTGGAATTGGTTTGATGTGAATTATCCAACAATAGGTTTTAATGGAAGTTATGATAGAAGGGATAGACTTATGACTGAGAAAGAGCTAGAATCAAAAAGAGTAAATAAAGATAAACTTATAAAAACTTTTAATTCTGTGAACGATGGTGTATATGTTTCGTCAACCAAACTAACCCAACAGCTAAAGATGGTGGGAATAGTTACAGAAAGGAAAAGAGTGGTTGGTTTTGAACCAGAACATTACTACAAATGGGTGTAATATTGCCATACTTTGGGAGTAAATTGCCATACTTTGAAAAGTGAAAGTGTGCCAATAAAAGTGCGAATATGATTCATATTCTCAAGAAACACCCTAATTGCCATACTTGACATACTTTTATAGAAAACTTTTCAGAATTTAATTTTTCAAATAAAAACAATGTATAAAAACTTTCTCCCAGAAGTGTGGCAAGTGTGGCAATCTGGGGGTTTGGTTGTTGCTCTGGTGTTTGGCAAAAGTTAGCACCTAAGCAACCACAACCCCCATTTCACTTCAAAATAATTTGCTTATATCATAATTGTGATATATCTTTGATATAATAAAAAAGAGAATCCATATGCCTATAATAAAACCAATTTCTGATTTAAGAAACAAGTCCAATGAAATCTCCAAGCTTGCGCACGAATCAAATCAACCAGTATTTATAACAAAAAATGGTGAAGGTGATTTGGTTGTTATGTCAATGTCGCATTATTCAGATTTACAATTGAAGATAGAATTATTAAGTAAACTTTCAGTAGCTCAGAACCAAAAGGCTGTCGGAGACAAGGGAAGAACACTTAAACAAGTTGTTGGCAGTATTAGGGAAACAATCAATGCAAATTAGATTATTAAATGTTGCAGAGGAAGATTTAACTGAAATTATTTCTTTTATTGATGCCGAAAATCCAAAGGCTGCACAATCAACACTTGATAAGATTGAGAAAAGCTTAGAATCACTTTCAGAAAATCCTTTACTTGGAAGAGTTCCTAGGGATGAGGACATTAAGGTTTTAGGATATAGATATTTAATAAAAAATAGAGAAAAGTTTGAACTACTTCATAAAAACGAAAGATTATTAGTATTTGTTATTAGAATAATTTTCATTATTATATAAAAGCTTAATAAGAATGAGAATTGATCGCCTGCGTAGTTTAACTATGTTTTAATATGTATAGGTTAAATTCATAAATAAAGCAAGAATCTTAAGAGATGTATACACAGACTATTTTTAATAAATTTACTGCCGTTATCATTGACGATGAACTTCACGGAAGAGAAAATCTGAAAATGATTTTTGAAAATTATTGTCCCGAAGTTGAAGTTCTGGGAATGGCCGAATCCGTTAAAGAAGCAAAAAAACTTGTAGATTCTCTTAAACCCGATGTAGTGTTTCTTGATATTAACATGCCCGTTCTCGATGGCTTCGATTTTATTGCTGAATATGATGAGTTAAATTTTATGGTTGTGTTCGTAAGCGCGCATGAAGAGTACGGAATAAAAGCAGTTAAAGCCGGTGCAGAGGATTATGTTCTTAAACCGATTAACATAAAAGAACTTAAACAAACTATTAAAAAACTATTAGCCATAAAAAATAAAAAGGTGGAAGTTGAGTCGGCATCCGAATCCGATAAACTAATGCTTCCTGCTTCGCACGGTTTTGAGGTACTGCTCACTGATAACATTATCCGGCTTGAAGCAGAAGGATGTTATACTAAAGTAGTTCTAGTAGATGGAAAAAATAAAATTGTCTCCCGCACTTTAAAAGAATTCGAAAATACACTTGCAGATAAATATTTTTTTAGAACTCATAAATCTCACATAATAAACTTGAAGCACATTAAAGATTACTCAAAATTAAGCGGTGGTTATGCAACAATGATTGACGGAAGTAAAGTTGAAATCTCACGCAGAAAAGCACCGGAGTTTTTGAATAAAATTAAATCTTTGCTAAGTACTATTTGATGATCAAATCGATTCCTAAAAGTGTTTCGCAAGAAGATATGGAAAAAAATAATCTCTCTGGTTCTCTTTGTCTTCTCAGTGGTACTCTGTTTGACCTTAACAGACAAGTATTTACATTAGTGATACTGCTCTTCTTCACACTAATAAATTCTATTTACTCACAGACTCCCCCCTACTACCAATACACCTCATCGCAGGGATTGGCATCCTCTACCGTTTTTGATATGCTTCAAGATAAAGAAGGATTTATGTGGTTTGGAACTTTGAATGGCTTAAGCAGATTTGATGGAAAACATTTTATAAATTTTAATGAAAAGGACGGACTTAATTCAGCTGTAATTACAGCGTTACTGCCCGGAGACAACGGCGATATTTTTATCGGCAACTATGAAAAAGGGATTAACGTTTTACGTAACGGTAAAATCGAAAATTTCCGGAGGAAAATAAAAGGAATAAATTTTAATACGGCTTTTTTTTTAAGGCAAGATAGCAAAATTTACTCTTACACAGCCTATGGAAGAATATCTGTTTTTCATGAAAAACCGGATTCAAGTCACGACAATTTTATCGCGGTTCCCGCTTCAATATTCATTAATAGATTAGCAAAATTATCAGACGGTACTTTACGCGCATTAACTTCAAAGGGAGTATTTCGCATAGAGAATAGTAAACTTAGTAAAGTACATATAACCGGATTACCTGATGACAATTACTATTGTCTTGCTCAAAGAAGCGACAGCAGTTACTTTCTTGGAGCAAAAGGGTCTGTTTATCAAATAAAAAATAATAGCGTGATAAATAAATTTGTACTGGATTCATATGCAAATAAACTTTTTTACGCGATTTTCTGCGACAGTGAAAATAATATTTGGTTTTCGGTGTTGGGCAAAGGTTTCTTTGTAATTCCGTATGGAGGCGATAAAATATTAAACATCGGCGAAAAGATGGGATTGGAGAACACGCAGATTGATGGTTTTTACGAGGATAATGAAGGAAATATCTGGATTTCAACTTTTGGCAAGGGAGTTTTTTGTTTGAATAATCTTTATCTGAGAAATTTTTCGGAAAAAGATGGATTAACTAACAATAATGTGAATTCTATTGAAAAAGATAATTCCGGTAAAATTTTATTCGGTACTATAAACGGAATCAGCATTTGGGAAAAAGGGATTATTAGTCCACTTAAAGATAATGCGGGCAAAATATTATCGGGATATATAAACGATATTAAATGTTACGACAAGGATATATATGTTTGCTGGGCGCCTGAAACTCCCGAAATAAAAAATGTTTCTTACAAAGACTTGAATTTTCGTTTCGTCAATTTCCCTTCATTCTATAAAACGAAATCCGGACTTTATATCTTAGGTAATGTTGGAAATGATTTGCGAATATTTTCTGAGTATCCTCCTAACTATAAGAAGATTGTGCCGATTACAATTTTTGGCGATAGCATTTACGCAAATCGCGTAAATGCTATCGCAGGGGATTCCAAAAATAATATTTGGGTTGGTACAAGCCTCGGTCTGTGCAAACTTTCGGAGATAAATGCAAAAACCACTCCGGTTACATTGAAGAAAACTTTCTTCCCGGAAAATACCGTTCTTAGTTCAAAGATTAATTCGATTTACGCTGATAACAAAAACAGGGTCTGGTTTACAGGCGTAAAAGGTATTGCATACTACGATCTCGAAACTAATTCGGTTGTAAGTAATCTGAGCATAATAAATCTTGATAATTCGCTTCCAACTTCCGTAGCGATGGATAGCAAACAGAGGATCTGGATTGGAACGATGAAAGGACTTTATCTGCTTGAGAATGAAAAAACTAAATTTCTGAATAGAAACGACGGTTTACCTTCAAACGAAATACTCTCACTTTATTTTGATAACGAAAGTAATTCTTTATATGTCGGCACCAGTGACGGAATTGCTTTGCTCGAAATAAATGCATTCGATTCTTATGTGCATGCTAAACTTACCGTAAAAATGATAAATATAAAAGCGGGTGACTCGGTTTATACGAACTATAGCAATTTGGCTTTTAATCCTGACCAACATGACGTCCTTATTAATTTCAAAGCAATAAGTTATTCCTCCCCCGGTTCAATTAAATACAAATATCGACTTGATGATGATCAGTGGATTGAAACAGAAAATGATTTTTTAAATTTCCTTACACTAAAAAATGGTGATTATCAAATTCAAATTATGGCAAAATCTCAAAATAGTGAGTGGAGTGAACCAACATATCTCAATTTTCAAATACTTCCCAAATTTACCGAGACTTTCTGGTTTTATCTTTTGATACTATTGATTCTAATATGCTTCCATTTATTATTCATATTTTGGCGTATAAAAGCACATAAAAAGAAAATCATTGCGGAATTAGAGTTGAATGAAAGAATAAATGAACTAAAACACCAAGCACTATCTGCAATGATGAATCCCCATTTTACATTTAACGCTCTTAACTCGGTTCAGTATCTAATAAATTCTAAACGAAATGAAGAAGCGAATGATTATATAGCCATGATGGCTAAACTTATCAGGAAGCATCTTGATACAGCCGGAAGTGGATTTATTCTTGTCTCCGAAGAAATCACTCGTCTTAAGCTTTATTTGGATCTAGAAAAATTGAGATTCCAGGATAGATTTTCTTATGAGATTATTAACGAAACACATTTTGATTCTTCTACTCTTATGATTCCAAATATGATAATTCAACCGTTTGTAGAAAACTCTCTTTGGCACGGTATTATCAATTCCGGCATCAATGGGCTGCTTACTATTTCATTTTCATTTGAAGATGTCAACATTGATTCTATAATTTCCAGGTCCTTAATAATAAAAATTACGGATAACGGCATTGGCATTAATACCGCAAAGAAGAACAAAAAAGAAGATCATATTTCAAAAGGGATACAAATAATTGAAGAACGGCTCAAACTACTGAGCACAAAAATGGAACTCCCAAAACCGATAATGCTTGACGATCTGAGCCACCGTAATCCTAATTATCAAGGAACCGAAGTGATAATTTCTCTTCCGCTTCCTCTTTATAAAATAATCAGTCAAGAATAAGATCTCCTTTTCTAACCGATAATTTCCAAATACCTACCGTTCGTTTAATAAAAGACACCGTATACTGTTTAGTCGTTGTATCATCCGACTTCCTGATGTAGCTTTGTACAAAATTCTGGTGGAACAAATTGAAAATTGTAAAAATGTTATTGAAATTATTCACGAATAAGCTTTCAACCTCAGCCCCTTTGGTAATAATAAAAAAAGGCAAAGAAGGTGAAAATGTTAAGGAATACAATTCAATTGAAGAAGCAATTGCCGATTTAGAAAGCGACCCAAATGTATCAAAAGAAAAAATAGAAAAATTAAAATCATCTCTGAAATCGCTGAAGAATAAAACTTCAATAAAGATTAAAGATGGTGAACTAATAAAATGTTGAACAAAAATAAGCTCTGTTGTATGGCTAGAATAATTTTTAGTGGATAAAAACAGTAGGCAGCATAAATTACTTATTGTGCGAACCTAAAACAGCTAAAACAAAACAGTCTACCAATTAAAATACGGTGTGTCATGCGAAAAATAATTCTATTAATAATGTTGCTTTTCATAACCTGTGTAAGTTTTGCACAAGTGTCGGTAAATCTTCAGCAACCTCCTCCAAACCAGCTTCGTGCAACCGATATATGGAAATTTACCCTTATAAATTCTGGCAGAACTACTCTTCAAATAACCTTACATGGAACACTTGAAGAAGCCGGGGCAGGAATAATAGTTGAGGGAAATTCAAAACTTATCAGTCTGCCTCCCGGGAGAAAGAGTATTACTTATGACGATGTTAAATCGGGAAACGTAAACTTTAAATCCGGTAAATGGCGCGAGGCGTTCACTCGTACAGGTAATGCTCCTTCAGGAGATTATACAATTTGTGTTTATATTAAAAACGAAGCCGGCGAAGAAATTGGAAGCGACTGCATCAATCAGATAATTGAAATATCTTCTCCGCCAACTCTCATTTCACCAGCAGATGGGGAAACGATTCAGGAAGAGAAGCTGCTATTGTTTTCTTGGCTTCCTCCGGTGCCGGTTTCTCGAGAAAAGATTACATATAAAATAAAAATTGTTGAGATTATTGGAAATCAATCCCCTGAAGCAGCTTTACAAAGTAACCGGGCTTGGTTTGAAAAATCCGATATCAGATCAACTATGTTTCAGTACCCCCTATCTGCAAAAAAAATTGACGCGGGAAAGAAATATGCATGGGTTGTAATGGCCGGAGAGTTAAAGAGTGAAGTAAACACTTTTGATAAAGGGGAAAATAAGAAAAATGCTGGAGATACGGAAGATGATGAAGATGGAGTTACGAAAAGCTTAATTACCACAACTTCAAATGATAGTACTGCATCATCCGCTGGAACAGGAACGGCGGCGGTAGGAGATACAATTAGAGCCGGTCTGAATGGAGAATTTAAAGTAATTGTTTTCCAGGTAACTACCGAAGCGGACAGCTCATTGACAGGTAAAGGAAAAGTTCGCATTAATTGGCTTGGGACAAGTGTTGCAGTCGAGTTCAAAAAGATTCGGGTTGATACAACTAAACTATTGATTTCCGGTGGAATTGTAACAACTGAAAGCGGAAGCTCAAGCACATCCTATCAAGCTTATCCAAAAGCATGGGCGCTTAGTTTGTTATCCGGTCCAGGGGTAGCCAATGCTGTGGATAACTCAGTAAACTGGACGAATAATCTAGTAGAAAATCTTGTCAACTGGACAGTCAATTCGTACACCGGTTACCCGATAATGAATTACCAAAGCAACATTCCTCCTCCGCCTATTCCAGACAATTCACTCAAAATGCCTTTCGGATTACAGTTCAATAATGGCAATGATTTTTTAGTTATCACTGAAATGATTTTTAAACCTAACGAGTCTAAGATCAATTTTTTAGCACAAACTAAATTTTCAAAGTCCGGTACGCAATATAAATTAGGATTTGCAGGAAAGTATTTTGAAATACATCCATCCAGTATTGATTTTTCAAATGGTCGTGTTGAATTAGTCGAAGATATAGCAGTTCCCAATTTATCAACAAATCCCAAAATGAAATTTATTTTTAAAGAAGGGACAGATACCACTGGGTGTTATATACAATGGGCAAATAGCGGCATCACAGATATTGGATTGGGACTTGAAGTTAAATTTTCAAGAGATTGGTTACTACCACTTCCTACTTCAACCGATACGGTAATGGCAAAAATATCTGGAAATGGAACAAGCATGCAGGATATTCTGCTAACCGGAAGTTTAGATAGTTGTGAAATTGTCGGTACAAACGGGATGAAGATCCAGTCAAGTTCAATTTCTCTTGATCTTTCAGATGTTAGAAACAATTTAAACATGATGTTTCCTGTTAACTATCCAGGGACAACCGATCTTACCTGGCAGGGATTTTACGTGAAGAATTTTTCACTCACTTTACCCGATAACTGGAGAACTGGATCGAACCTGCTTCCACCAAGTATTTCGGCTACCGATGTGATAATTGATGATATGGGAGTTACAACAAAAATAAAAGCTATAAATGTTTTTGATTTGCAATCGGGTAAAATGTTAGACATGAGTGCAAGTCTTGATACTATAGAAGTTTCTTTAGTTAACAGTAGTTTAGTTAGTGGAACTGCCAAAGGGTTACTTGTATTGCCGATAAGTAAGGACTCATCAACAAATACTCTGAGATATACTACAACATTTGCACAAGCGAATGGGGCAAATAATTTTCAGGTTGCCATTGTACCTTTTCAACCAATTGAAGCAAATATATTAAAAGGTAAAATGACATTAAAATCAACTTCAAATATAACTGCGACCAAATCACCAAATTTACTTACACTTGCCATTAATCTTAATGGAACTTTTAATTGGAATAATCCCAATTTATCTGCGCCGCCTCTCAACATTCCTTCTACTACTCCAACCAGATCAAATGGAATTAAAGGTGTAAAAATGGAATTGGGATTTGAAAATGTAGGATTAACTTACACTAATAATTCAAGTGCTAACACAAACACACTTGCTTTTAATTACGGCACGTGGAGTTTTGCAAGTCCTCAAAAACTCCTTGCTAATTTTCCTGTGTCAATTAAAAATATTCGCTATAAATCTTTATCAACAGTAACACCTTCTGATCCAAACTGGAAAGAACTTATCAGAGGGGCATTAGTTATGGATATAGTGGCTAACCTTACTGATGATATCGGCGGAACAACTACAGTAGGGGCTGCATTTGCAGTAGAATTTAATAAATCTGCCAAAAAATTTAATCCAAAATTCAAAGGTGTGTTTATTGACAGCATTGAAGTGCATGCTAATCTATCCGCAGTTAAAATAGATGGCACACTAAAGATGTATGACAACGACCTAATGTATGGAGACGGATTTTCAGCTACAATGGGTGTTACATTTACGGCAGTTTCTTTGCAGTTAAATGCATTGGTACAATTTGGTAACACAACTTATTTAAACAATAACCAATTATACAGGTATTGGAGAGCAGAAGCTGATGTAATTCTACCAGTAGGAATACCTTTTTTAACAGGTGTTGGTTTTTACGGTTTCGGTGGTGGTGCTTTTTACAATATGAATGCTGTTTCTGTGCAAAGATCAGCTCCGGAAGTCGGTTATAAATATGTTTTTACTCCTAAAAAAAGTGCTTTGGGATTTATGGTAAAAGCAACAATAGGAACACTCCCAAAATTTGAAACTTTTAACGCGGATGTTTCACTATTGGCTCAATTTAATCAAACTACAAGCGGACTTGAAACAATTGCATTTACAGGAGATTTCTGGCTTGCGGCAAAACTTACAGACAGACCTGCATCCAAGATTAAAGGAGGAGTATTAGTAAGCTATAATTCCCCAGATAAGCTTTTTTGGATGGGGGCAAATTTATCTATAAATGTTACCGCACCCAATGGTTCAAATATTATTTCAACCATACCTGGAAAACCAATAGGGTTTGTTATGAATATTGACGGCAGGTTAAATAAATGGTATTTCAAATTTGGCGTACCTGCTTATCCAAACACTGTAAAAGTATTTCCAATAGAATTGTACTCTTACTTAATGTTTGGTAATGATATTCCTATTCCAACAGGCTTTACTCCTAAATTCGTAGCAGGTTACACAACGGCTATAGGCAGTCCTCCTTCGGTTTCAGGAGGTTTTGGAACTGGCGGAGTTGGAGATGATACTAAAACAGGTAAAGGAATAGCTACAGGTGTTGGAATGGATTTTAATCAAACCTATAACAAAAATTTGTGGAAGGGATTATGCCGACAGTGGAGCATTGCTGCAAATTTAAATGTTGGTGCCGAATTAAATCTCGCAATTATGGATCAGATTGGGTGCGAAGGAATAAACGGTTACAGAGCTTCAGGAAATATCGGTCTTTACTTCAACCTAACATCGACAATTAATGGTACAAGTTTTAGAAAAGTATGTAACGATAAGAGTTATAACATGTTTACCGTTAAATTAGGAGCCTGGCTGCAAGGAGAATTTCCAAATCCAACATACGTTGCTGGAGCAGTACAAGGAGTAATTCAAGCCTTTGATGATCTAATAAGTGTAAACTTCTATGAATACTTTTCTTATGGTACACAATGTGTCGGTACTGCCGTAATTATTACAAATGCAGCACAGGAAGATAAAGCCGCAGACCTTAGAAATAAATTGATAGAATATGTTGCACCAAATACACATTATAATTTTCCTGTTACTGAAACTGTTAATGTAAAATATGCGCTTGTACCAAACCAGGTATTTGATGTTGCAGAAAACCAAGGTGATGGTACAATTAAGAACAGGACTTTCAAGTTAGTTGTAACGCCGTTATTAGAGGTTAAAAACAACAGCGGCGCCTGGGTTTCAGTTGCTCTCCAATCAAAAGCAAATAATATTGGTGAGTATCAATATTACATAAAAGCCCCGATAAGTGTTGGAGTAAAACAATTAGGCAGTAAATTGACTCTTCAAACTATAAATATAATTAATACTAATAACGGCAATATGTTTATTACACCAAACGGATTGCTGCAAATAGCATATTTAGTTTCACCGCTGCCACCGCCACCAGCCCCGAATTATCCAAACCCTGTTCCAAGTCCGGTTAATAATCTTGTTGCTGATAAGGATTATAGGTTTACTGTAAAAGCCGAATTGAAAGAAGGAGTTACAATTGGTAACACAATTATTTGGAGTACTGCTAAAACAAGAAATAATCTTCCTGTTATTGAAAACAAAACTAAACAATTTAGAACAGGAAGTATGCCGCTTGTTCAGGTAAATAAAACTACACCTAAAGGGAAATAAAATGCAATGCGGAAAAATTAAAATAGACAGGATAAATATTATGAAAAAAATAATATTCTACACAATTATAAGTTGTTTAATGTTCAATTCAATTGGTAATGCTCAAACTGATATTGCAAAGAGTAAGATCGCAATTATTGCACGTTATACTGATGAAGGTTTAGAACTTCGCTGGATACCTGATAACAAAACCATTCTGCAATTGGGTTTTAAAAATAGTTATACTATTGAACGAAGTATTTCAGGAAGTAATCAATTTGAGAAAATAATCACGTTGAAAGCTTTTACCGACGAAAAATGGGATTCATTGATAACAGTTGAAGCAGATTTAGAAACACAGTCAAATCTTGAATTAGCAAGAGATTTTTTATTCACGGAACCAGAGACAGAAGAAAGAAGAATTAATCTTGACGAAGGGATTGCAGAGTTAAAAGAACAGAAAAGCAAAGAGGATATGGTTTATGCCGTATTTGTTTTGACTGCCATAAAAGAAGGGAAAGTTGCAGAAGCATTGGGTTTAAGTTTTATAGATAAAAATGTTAAATCTAAGGAAACCTATATCTACAGAGTAAGACTTGAAGCAAAATCATCAGTATATGATATTGAAGATGGAGAGGTAACAATAAATGCAAGTTTAAATCCGGATAGATACAAAAATGAAGTACTGGTATATCCTGGCGATAAACAATTGTCTTTTGCATGGGTTTCCCAAAAAGAACTTTCAGGTTATTTTGTTGAAAGAGCAACAGAAGAAGAAACAGAATTTAATCCTTTAAACTCAACTCCATTTTACGCAGCAAAAGGTTCAGAATTTGATGGTCCAATCAATGGTTCTTTTATGGATGATTCATTAACAAACTATAAATGGTACAGATACCGGTTTTATGGTATAACAGCTTTTGGTGAAAAGGTAATGTTTGCTGAAGTTAAAGGAATGCCAAAAGATCTTACTCCGCCGGATGCACCTATTATTAAACAACCGCAACATATCAAACCAAAAGAAGTGTTTGTTGAGTGGAATATATCTGGTGACTTAAGCGACCTGCGTGGTTTTATTGTTGGCAGATCAGATAAAGATTCAGGTGATTTCAAAATATTGCATTCTGAATTGCTTTCAAATGAAACCAGAAATTATATTGACAGTACATTTTTAACAGGTGGAATAAATTATTATATAGTTCATGCAGTTGATACATCAGGAAATATTAGTTCATCTTACCCTGCTTATGTTGCATTGATTGACAGCATTCCTCCTGTAAAACCAATTATTACGTCTGCTATAATTGATTCATTGGGTGTAGTTACTATAACATTAGAATTAGGAATCGAAAATGATTTGATGGGATATAAATTATTTAAAGCAAATAGTCCTGATCATGAATTTTCAGTTATCGAAGAAGCATATAAAAATGGTAAGGCTGATTTAAATATGGTTAAAATTGAGTTTACCGACACTGTAACTCTGCATTCATTAACACCTGAAATTTTTTATAGAGTAAAAGCTCTTGATTTTAATTATAACCAATCAGAATTTTCTGAAATAATTGCAGTAACAAGACCAGACACAATTCCTCCTGTTAGTCCCGTCTTCTCTAATGTTGTTGTGGGGGAAAAGCATGTTAAATTGAATTTTGTTCCAAGCAGTAGCGAGGATGTGAAAGAACACTCTATTTATAGAAAAACTGATGAATTAAAAAGTTGGGAAATAATAAAAACATTTGATGATTCTTTGAATAGTTTTATTGATACTAACGTTACAACAGGAATTACTTACTATTATTCAATTAGGGCAATGGATGAAAGTGGTCTGTTTTCTGATTATGCATCCGCTGTATATGGCAAACCTTATGATTCAGGTGTAAGATTACCTATTAAAAATCTTTCAGCTAAAGTTGAAGAAAATAATATTATTCTTGAATGGGAGTATCTGGTCGTAAAAACAGAGCATACATTTGTGATTTACAAAAGAAATTCAAATAGGCAGCTCGTTCAATATGATACAACCAAAGAAAAATCATATACTGATAAGAGAATCAACAAAGAAAATTATTACGCAGTTAAAGTTGTAACAAATGACGGCGGTCAATCAATTCTTAGTGCAATAGTTAGCAAGGAAATCGAAAAATAAAAAGGATTGTTATGAAATTAATAAATTTTAGGAATACTATTTTATCCATTGTTGTAATACTTTTAACGATGCAAATGAATATCGATGCCCAGGTAACTGTTCAACTTCAGCAGCCTCCCCCCTTTCAATTTAAAGTTGAGCATTTCTGGAAAGTTATATTATTTAATAACAGCGAGCAACCAGTAAATGTTTTCTTGAAAGGAACCGCAACAGAATCTTCACAGGGTAAGATTGTCGAAGGAACTTCATCAATAATAACGCTGCAGCACGGAGTAAAATATATTACAGGACGGGATTTGGCTCCGTTTACAATTAGTGAATCCAATGATGGATACAAAAATATAATTCAAAGTACGGGAAGTATGCCGTCCGGAAGTTATGATATTTGTGTAAGTGTCTTTGATGCGGCAGATGGAAGAGAAATTGCGTCCGATTGTATTCAAACTACAGTTGAAAATTTCAACCGTATGGAACTGATTACACCAATGGACAGCGAGGTTTTGGGCGTTAATTCTCAAGAAGATATAGAAACAAATGAGCCTAAAAATGTACTATGGTCAGATTTTATTTCTGAACTAGCAAAAAGGAAAAAAGATATGGATTGGGACGAAGCGGTCGGTGACTTAAAAAGGAAGAAAGATCATGATATGGATGATGCCGTCTTTGATCTAAAAAAGAAAAAAGATAAAGATTGGGATGAAGCAGTCAGTGACTTAAAAAAGAAAAAAGATAAGGATTGGGATGAAGCGGTCGGCGACTTAAAAAAGAAGAAAGATAAGGACTGGGACGAAGCAGTCGGTGACTTAAAGAAGAAAAAGGATTATGATTGGGATGAGGCAGTTGGTGATTTTAAGAAGAAAATAGATCATGATATGGATGATGCTATCAACAATTTTAATATGAAAATAGATAAAAATGATGATCGCTATATTGCGGAATATAAAAAAATATTTGACAAATATTCTGATCAAAATTCGAATAAATTAAATTTAGTTTCTAACCATAAAAAAATGAGAAATAGTATCCCAAGCATTATTTTTTCATGGCTGCCACCGGTTCCTGTTCCGCCGGATGCTCGTATTAACTACAGACTAAAATTAGTTGAGATTTATGGTAATCAATCCGTGCATTCAGCTATGGCATCCAATCCGGTATATTATCAATCACTTAAATTACCTTCAACAATGCTGCGTTATCCTGTTGCCGCTAAACCTTTGATACCTGGAAGAAAATACGCGTGGTCTATTGAGGCTTTTATTGACGATTTCAAAATACAGGAGAGTGAAATTAGATCTTTTGAAATTCAAGGTGGTGAAGATGAGAAGATGAGATATGATGCGAGCAATGCTGGTACTGTTCAATGGAACAAAAATATTATTACTGATAATTCTAGTTTGCCATCGGGTTTATCATCTTACAATAAAATGAATTTTGGAGCTTCTAATTCTAATTTTCTTAGCACCCCTCCTTCTATTGATTTGTTCGGCAGTGGCGGCAATTTTGTTTTTTCAGGCGATGCTAAGTTTACTCTTGAAACAAGTAGTAAAGCCCCACAGTTTTCACAGCTTCCAGCAAACATAAGAACGCTTGAAATGAATCCGCAAATCTCTATTTGGGATATCCCTTTCGGAATGGATATTTACCTGTCTTCGCTGAACGATTCCCAAAGACAGAGTATTAGCAGCTTTTCATTTAATTTTGATCTCGAGCGTTTGAAATCACAAATAATTGAGCGTGCCACAGAAAAAGCAGAAAATATGATTTTCGATTCTACTTCGGGCAGCAATTCAAACAGCGGTTCATCTATCAATACTAATAATCAGCTTGAGTTAGCAGAAAAACTTGGATTGATTAGCGGTTCTGAGAACTTTTTTATGGATATAAAAACTCTGGGCGTTGGAAAAACTTATCCTGTATATTCCGAGTTGACAGCGAACGGAGTTCTTGTTAACGGTCTGAATATTGAATATAACCCTGGAATACTTTACCTAGCATTTGCCACAGGAAATAACGCCGAAGCAATAGATAATGTTTCTTTGAAAAGAACTTTTATGTCCGGCAGGTTGGGTTTGGGAGAAAAAGAAAATTCTCATTTAATTTTCACTTTGCTGAAAATGAAGGACTATCAAAACAATGTTTCTGTAGTTTCGCAAAGCACCGGGAGTCCAATGAATCCTTCAAGTACATCTGCTTCATTATTAATTCCACAGGAAAACGTTGTATTCGGAACCGATATAAAACTTAATTTATTTGATAACCTTATAAATTTAAACGGCGAGGGTGCTGTTTCTGGATTTACCCGCGATTTGAATGATGCTGATTATGAAAGCGATTCAATCCCCGAGTTTATTAAAAAAATAATTGTTCCGAAACTAAGCTCTTCTTTCGATTATGCATGGAAAGGACAATTAATATTTGATATTGAACCAAGTTCAACTAATTTAAAATTCGGCGTAAGAAATATTGGTCCCGGGTTTACATCTTTAGCTTCCCCAAATTTAAGACAGGATCAGCTCCAATACGATTTTAATTTAGTTCAAAAATTTGTAAAAAAAAGAATTACATTAAAAACATTCTTCAAAACTTACAGTGACAACTTGATAGACTGGAAACAATCAACGACAAGAACAACCTCGTATGGAATCAATCTAGGATTCAACTTCCCAGATCTTCCTTTTTTGCAATTAAATTATTCTCCCTATAAACAAAAGAATGACGCAACAAATACATCGCAGCAAATGGAAAACCATTCTGATATGTTCTCATTAACAACGGGTTATTCCTATCAATTCTCAGGTTTGTTTGCTTCAACAATTATTTCATTTAATGATCAGTGGCAAAATTCGAGAGTTGGTGTCAACTTAACAGAATTTTCCAACACAACCTATATGTTAAACCAGAATTTAAGTTTTGAATTTCCGCTAACATTTAGTTTTACATCGAGTATCTCAAAATTAAATTTCCTTGCTATTTCAAGCAGTATGACAGAATTTAATTTGAACGGAGATTATCAATTAAATGAAAATGTTTCGGTTAATCTCGGTGGTACTATTTCAAAAGAGGAGTATAAGACTAAAAGAATAATGATTAATTTCGGTTCAAGTATAAACCTCTATCAATGGTTGATAATTCAACTGCAAGGTAATGTTTCAGATTACAAGGATCTTTCTGGCGTAAGCAATAATTATACGGACAGTATGTTGCTTGCAACAGTTTTGTTTAAATGGTAAAAAAGATATTACTAGTTGAGAATAGAAATACAATTAGTGGCACAATATTTACTAATTAAAACAAAAATATTTTCGAATCAGTTCAATAAACAGACGGATAATAAATGAAAAATAGAGTGATAACTTTTTCTCTTCTTCTCTTCTTTTATTTAGTTGCATTGTCTTTAGTCAAAATTTAAGCTGGCAGGATAAAGTATCCTCAATACCAATTCCAGTTAAATGGGTTAACAATTTATCGGGTGATTTTGCATTTGTGAATAGAGTTTCTGCAAAATAAGTACTATTTAAAATGAAAATAATTTATTAATTTTAAAAGTCAGTATAATCACTATATGAGTATCATAATGCGAACAAAAAGCCAAAGATTCCAACGACGACCACGAACATTCAGAGCCATGACAGGTTAAAGTATAGAAAAGTTTAATGAATTATCTAATGAACTATTACCGCTTTATGAACAATCAGAATTAAAAAGACTAAAGAAAATCAAAAGAGAAAGAAAAGTAGGCGGAGGTCGCAAAAAGGAACTCCTGTTTTCCGCACCTTTTGAAAAAGGCTTAAAAATAGTTTAATTTTCGAAGAAATTTCAAAAAAAGGGTGTCCCGCGTTATATTTGTGTATGTATTTACGAAAAAAGAAAAATATATCGGGAAGTATCTCAGTCCAGATAATCACAAAATCACATGGTCACTATAAAGTATTAAAGACAATAGGTTGTGGAAAAACAGATCAAGATATTCAAAAATTTATTTTTCTAGGAAAACAAGAAATTGAGAGACTGAGTTCCCAGACAAAATTATTTGTCTCAGAAACAGACACAGTGGTTGATGATCTATTTTCAAGAATCAGGAATGCCAACATAAGAACTGTAGGTGCAGAAATTGTTTTTGGTAAAATCTATGACCATATTGGATATAATCAAATTAATGAAGAATTGTTCCGTCATTTGGTAATAGCTCGCTTAGCGTATCCTTTGAGTAAATTAAAGACCATTGATTATCTCTATCGTTATCAAGGCATTTCAATTGCTATTGACACAGTCTATCGCTTTTTAGATAAACTCAACAACCGCTTAAAAGAACAAGTTGAACAAATAAGTTATAATCACACAAAAAAGATTTTAGGCAAAATAAGTGTAGTTTTTTACGATATGACAACCTTATATTTTGAGGCAAGTGATGAAGATGATTTGCGTAAGACTGGTTTCAGCAAAGATGGAAAAGCTCAAAATCCTCAAATCTTTATTGGCCTGTTAGTCGGCATAGGAGGATATTCAATAGGCTATGATGTTTATGAAGGAAACATATACGAAGGACATACTTTAATACCTTTTCTAGAAAAGATAAGTAAAAAGTTTGATATTGAAAAACCGGTTGTTGTTGCAGATAGCGGCTTACTTTCCCAAAATAATATCACCGCTTTAGAAAAAGGGAATTATGAGTACATTATTGGTGCTAGATTAAGAAATGAACCGGTAGCAATAATAAAGCAGATTACTGAAGTTGAATTAAAAAATGGTCAGTGCAAAAATATAATAAAACCCAATGGACAGAGACTAATTATTAACTATTCAGAGAAAAGAGCAAGAAAAGATGCTCATAATCGTAAAAGAGGCATAAAGCGTTTAGAGAAAAGCATAACCTCTGGGAAATTAACAAAGTCCAATATTAACAACAGAGGCTACAATAAATTTTTGAAACTACAAGGTGAACTCTTAGTAAAAATAGATATTGAGAAAATAGAAAAAGATACTATTTGGGATGGTCTAAAAGGCTATATAACTAATTCAAAACTTTCAGAAGTAGAAATAATAGAAAATTATAAAAACCTTTGGCACATTGAAAAAGCTTTTAGAATATCTAAAACAGATTTGAGGATAAGGCCAATATACAACAGATTGCAAAGCAGAATAGAAGCTCATATTTGTATTTCATTTGTGGCGTATTCAATTTATAAAGAACTTGAAAGAGTTTTATATAAAGAAAAATCCAGCCTTTCTGTTAAGAAAGCCGCAGAACTGACTCATAATATGTATGAAATAACATATATCTTGCCAGAATCAAAACATACAAAATCAATTTTATTAAAAATGGATGAAAATCAAGCCGAATTATACAATATCATTCTTAAAAATTTCTGAGGTGTCCCAAAACTGAAAACAGGAAGAAAATCAAAAGAGAAAGAAAAGTAGGCGGAGGTCGCAAAAAGGAACTTTTGTTGGCAGATCAATTGATGATGCTCTTAATGTATTATCGTTTATATACCTCACAAGAATTTTTAGGAATAATATTTAACCTACATAATTGTAACGTATCTCGACAAAAAAATTATCTAAATCCTCTTATAGCTCAAATATTTAAGATTCCGTCAAATAAAGTTACACTAAGTGAAGCAGAATTAAGTGAAGGATCAATAATAGAATTCTTTGTTGATGCAACAGAACAACAAATAGAACGCCCTAAAAAAGGACAAAAACGTTATTATTCAGGGAAAAAGAAAAAACACACATTGAAAAATCAAATAATAACGGATAAAAAAGGAAAAGTAAGGGCTGTTACTAAATCGGTGCCTGGTAAGAAACATGACAAAAAACTATTTGATGAGAGTAATATTATTCTACCAGAAAAAAGTGATTTAACAGGAGACTTAGGTTATTATGGAGCAAGTGGTATAACGTTACCTAATAAAAAACCAAAAGGTAAAGAACTAACAAAAGAAGAAAAACAATATAACAAGGAGCTTTCAAAACGGAGAATAACGGTTGAACATTCATTTGGCAAAATGAAGATTTACCAAATATTACCCCAAAGATTTAGAAATCCTTTAGCTAAACATTCATTGGTATTTAAAAATATTGCTGGTTTACATAACTTGATGTACGCTTAAATTTAAAATTACCTAAAGATAGGTGCGATCTAACTTGAATCGTGTTATTTCGCAGGAAATCTATTTTAAGAATGGTTTTGTAATAGCTAAAAAAGGTGAGCAGCTCCATAGTAATCCATATACAAATCTTGATAAACCAATTTGGAAAAGCAGAATTATTGAGCGAGAGTTTGTAAATATTCCAATTAAAAGGAAAAAAGCAGAGTATGAGCAGTTTCTGTGGAATACGGTTAGGGGTGACGAAGATAGGTTTCTTGCAATGTGTTCATCTATCGGATATCTTCTTCACGGGTACAAAGACAAATCAACAACAAAGGCAATAATAGCAGTTGATGAAAGAATATCTGACGAACCTAACGGAAGAAGCGGAAAGAGTTTGTTTGGTGATGGAATTAGTAGAATGAGAAATTCTGTTAGGATAGACGGTAAGAACTTTGAATTTAAGCCAAGTTTTACTTTTCAGCAAATAGATATTAGTAGTGAGATTGTGGAATTTAATGACGTAGAGAAGAACTTCAAGTTTGAGAAACTCTTTTCTGTTATTACTGACGATATGGCAATTGAATACAAAGGTAAAACCCCGATAAAAATACCCTTTTCAGATTCGCCCAAAATCTTAATTAGCACAAATTATACAATTGCCGGAAGTGGAGGAAGTTACGAAGACAGAATGTTCGAGTTAGAGTTTTCTGATTATTATAATAAGAGCTTCTCTCCAAGAGATGAATTTGGCCATAATTTATTTGACGATTGGGATGATGAGGAGTGGAACAGATTTGATAATTTTATGTTAGAATGCTTGATGCTTTATTTGGACGAAGGTTTAATTCCTTACAAGAAGGTTAATCTTGATACAAGAAAGCTTATCGATGAGACAAGTGCGGAATTCTTAGAATTTATGGAAAATAGATTCACGTTTGACTGGGAATATGACAAGCCCTCTCTATTTCAATCTTTCAAGGAAGGCATCGGTTTTGGAATAGATTATCTAAATAAGTGCCCAGTAAAACAAAATGGTTTTACAAAATATTTGAAAAGTTATGCAAGGTTTAATAATTATAATCTAGTTGAAAGACGAACAAGTGGTTCAGATAAAGTAAAAATCAGTAGGGAGAGAAACTAAAATGCACTCAATTGCACTGTTTTTTGATGTATTTGCACTACAAATGCACTATGTTTTGTGGGTTTATGAGCTGTTTTCAAAGAATAGTGCAAAAGTGCATTTACTTTTTCATTTTCTCAGAAAAAATCAAAAAAAACAAAAGTATATACTACAAACGTTAGTAGTATATGCAATAATAAAAAATATAGTAATTTCAGAAAACAAATGCACTTTTGCACTTTTGAAGGATTTTCTGCGATTACAAGCTAAAAATAAACAATATGCAGTGCAATTGACAAATTTACAAATGCACTGCCAGTGCACTTAAAATGCACTAATAAATTAAAAGAAAGGATAAAAAAATGAAACAAATTCCAAAGACACTAGAGGACGGAATAAAACATACTAAAAAAGATACAAGAGACTTTTGTGGAATAAAGAGGTGGAAAAGATTTCCGCTACCAGAGAATAGCAAAGTTAGAAAATACTTGCATGATAATTTTGTGCCAAGAAAAATAGCTTTTAATGATTTAGCTTGTGCTCGGCTCGTAGTTAAAAAAAATTATACTCATCCAACATACCCGTTAGATGTGGTTACAAGTAAAGTTCACGCAGATGACTTTTTGATTAGAGTATCCGATGCAAGAAATAACTCTTTAACCTTTATCTATATACCAAAAGAGAATATAGATGATTTGGACCCTATTTGTGATGTTTCGAGGATAACGAATTCGGAATCATTTTACAAATTAAATAAAACATTCTCGGTGGCAATAAAAGAACTTAATTTGTGAATTTCTTGTAATTCATAACCAAGTGGGGTCGGTTTGTTGTTCTGTAGGTTGGCAAAAAAGAATATCTACAGAACAACTAAAGCCCCGTGGCTATTCCCATGCAAAGGAAAAGCAGCCACATGCAAAAACATTCTCTCCAAATAATTCGCTATTTACGTGTGCGGAGTACGACATTGTTGTTTGATTAACCCGAGAAAAGGCTACCCCGGGTGGTGGGATACCAATTCTTCCCTAGACACTCTCGATCGACAGATCAACAACAGAGCCTGGTACCATAGTTAGAAATCTCTACCTAACCAGGCTCTTTCACCTCAAAAACGATTTTGCCAGAAACGACCCACCCCTATTTAATCCCAGACCCAAAATGGTCTAAAAATTTTTAATTTTCTGAAATCTTTTCAAAAACAAAAGTTTCGGTGAAAGGTAAATATTAACTCATTATTAACATTTTATTAAAGATGATTTCGTTGTTTCTTAAAATGCCATAGCCAGCACTTCCAGCGAGGCAGTCCCAAGTCCACTGTGGGGAAATAATGTAAACCAATTCGTCGCCTTCTATCATTTGTCCGCGGATGTTGGTTATGTCTTTTGCTACCATGGAGCCAATTATCACCTTGCTACTTTCAATGTTGTCAGTGCAGTTGACGTCGAGATATTTCACACAATCTTTAAGGTTATCAAACGTAACCAAGTTTGTGGTGTCTATCTTCGAAATTATTGGGGTATAATCTTTCATAAAATATTGTTAAAGTTTATCATTTAATTTTCTTTGTGCAATTCGCTCTTTCACTTCCGCTACTGCTTTATGAAGTCTTTCTTCTAATAGTTTTTTGGGAGGTAGTTCTGTCCAATATTCTGCTACCATAATTCCGTCTTTGTGCATTTCGAGTAATTCTATTTGTTCTTTACTTGCCTCTGTGCATAATATTAAGCCAATCGGCGTTTCTTCGCCATCTTGTTTTTCAAATTTATTTAACCATTTTAGATAAAGCTCCATTTGCCCTTTATCTTTGGCTTTGAACTTCCCTATTTTAAGTTCTATTGCAACTAATCTTTTTAGTTTTCTGTGGTAAAACAAAAGGTCTAAATAGAAGTCTTCGTCGTCTACAATCATTCTTTTCTGACGTTCTACAAAAGTAAATCCTACACCAAGTTCCAAAATAAAACTTTCCAACTCCCTCAAAATTGCCATTTCTAAGTCTTTTTCAAGATAAGTGTCTTTAAGTCCGAGAAAATCTAAAAAGTAAGGGTCCTTAAAGGTGTTTTGAACTTCAATATCGTGGTTTGGTAATTGAAGACTCGCAATTTCCTTTCTTTCAAAGGCTTTTCTTTCTATTTGATATCGAACTTGACGAATACTCCATTTTTCATCGGCAATTTTTTTTGCATAGTAATTTCTTTTTTCTGGCTCCTTAATAGGAATTAGTTCCACAAAATGAGACCAGCTCAATTGTCGTGACAGTGTAACGACAATCTCAAAATCATTGAACACATCAGCAAATTGCACCATCCTTCTGAGATTTTTTTCGTTAAATCCTTTCCCAAATTTTTGAACCAATTGTGGCGACAGTGTCGAGACAATCTGTTTTCCATATTCTGCGCGTTTGTTCTTAAGAATGTGTTCGTTTATCTTTTTGCCCACTTGCCAATATGTTAAAGTTAAAATGCTATTTACTTGGGTTACGGCTTGATTCTTGCCATTTTCAATTAAAAACGCAAGTTCCGTAAAAAGCTGTTGTTCGTTTAGGTCTGTATTAGCTATTTCTTTTGACATAATAATTCCATTGCTAAAATATTATTGTTGCAAAAGATAACTTATTATTAAGAAAAAAGAAAAGAAGTTTTTAAAAAGGTAGGGCTGAACAGGTCGAGGGCACAACCTGAACAGACCCAGTGAATAGTTGTATTTCTACAACTATCACTTGAAACGTAATGAATATAATGTGTGTTGTCAATTACTTTCTAAGAAAAATCCCCTTAATTCGTCAACTCAGCAGCTATCAATTCAGCCTGTTTAAGCACTGTTTCTGTTGCCAGTTTCTGCATATCTGGTGGATAACCAAATTGTCTTAAAGTTCGTTTAACAATGACTTTTAGTTTGGCTTTAACACTTTCCTTAATTGTCCAATCAATAGATGCATTTTGCTTAACACGTTCGTAAAGCACAACGGCCAACTCTCGAAGCTTATCTTTGCTCATTACTTCTTTAGCGCTGTTATTATCCGCAATTGCTGAATAGAATGCATATTCGAAGCTTGTAAGCCCCATTTCTGCTGGTTCCTTGTCCATTTTATGGATTTCTTTACTAAGCTTAATTAGCTCTTCAATAACTTCAGCAGCTGTAAGTATTTTATTGTGATATCTCAAAATAGAGGCTTCGAGCATTTCCATTAGTGACTTACTTTGAACAAGATTAACTTTTGTACGTGATTTAATTTCATCATTGAGCAGTTTCTTTAGAACTTCCAAAGCTATGTTTTTATGCTCCATATTCTTTACTTCCATTAAGAATTCATCTGAAAGTATTGAAATATCGGGTTTCTTAATTCCAGCAGCATCAAATACATCAATAACTTGATCTGAGACTAAAGCTTGATCTATTACTTGACGGATTGCAGTTTCAATCTCTTCATCAGTATTGCCCGAACCGGTAGTATCAAATTTAATAAGTCTTGATTTAACTGCTTGAAAGAACGACACTTCATCTTTTACATCCATAGCTTGTTCATGCGGAATTGCAATTGAGAAAGCACTTGATAATGCAGAGACTTCATTAACAAAGCGTTTCTTACCGTTTTCAAGACTTAATATGTGTTCTTCTGCTAATAGTATAATTTTTAGTTTAGTTGTTGTATCAGCAGTAAAATACTCTTCATAAAGCAAACCTCTATCAGCCCCAAGATATGGAACTGTTTTATCTTTAACCAGATTCTGGAATTCAGTTGAATATCCATATACTGGTTTTTCAAGGAACATTTGAGATACAACTTCTAACTTTTCAAGCATTAGCTGAACTGCTTTTTCTTGAGGAATTGCAACATCACCCTTCCCTCCACTATCTGAATAGAAGGAAAGTGCTTTTTTAAGGTCGGAGGCTATTCCTAAATAATCAACTACCAAGCCAGCGGGTTTATCTTTATATACACGATTTACTCTTGCAATGGCTTGCATTAGATTGTGACCTTTCATTGGCTTATCAATGTAAAGAGTTGTTAAACTTGGGACATCAAATCCAGTTAGCCACATATCACGGACAATTACTATTCTTAATTTATCTTCCGGATCTCGCATTCTGTCGGCAAGTGTTCTACGCTGATCTTTTGTTGTATGGTGACTTGCCATTTCTGGACCATCGGAGGAAACCGCCGTCATTACAACTTTTATTGAGCCTTTAGCCAAATCGTCATTATGCCAATCTGGGCGAAGGGTAACAATTTCACGATACAATTCAGCTGCAATTCTTCTAGACATTGCAACAATCATTGCTTTGCCTTCGCTAGCAGTTTGACGGGCTTCATAATGATTAACAATATCCAAGGCAACTTGCTTAATTCTATTTTCACTTCCAATAAGAGCTTCGAGCTGAGTCCATTTGGCTTTAGCTTTCTGAGTTTCGGTTAAATCATCATTTGCCAACTCATTGTCCAAATCCTTAATTAGCTTTTTACCTTCATCGCTTAAATTTATCTTGGCAAGTCTGCTTTCATAGTAAATTTTTACCGTTGCACCATCATGAACAGCTTGAGCAATATCATAAATATCAACGTAGTTACCAAATACTGCTGGAGTATTTACATCCGAACTTTCTATTGGCGTTCCGGTAAATCCTAAATAAGTTGCATTTGGAAGCGCATCTCGCATATATTTTGCAAATCCATATACAATCTTCTTGCCAATAACATTTCCGTTATCATCTTTATCGTCAATAGTTTTAGCCTTAAAGCCATATTGCGTGCGGTGAGCTTCATCAGCTATTACAATAATATTCTTTCTGTTGGATAACTCTTCATAAACGTTGCCATCATCTGGTTGAAACTTCTGAATAGTGGTGAACACAACTCCACCGGAAGCTACCTTTAGTAGCTCTTTTAGATGCTGTCTGTTTTCAGCTTGAACTGGTTCTTGCCGTAGTAGTTGTTTTGATGCAGCGAATGTATCGAACAACTGGTCATCAAGATCATTTCTATCTGTAATAACAAGGATTGTTGGATTATGAAGCGCAAGTACAGTTTTCCCAGTGTAAAAGACCATTGATAGTGATTTACCAGATCCTTGAGTGTGCCAAACAACACCACCTTTTCTATCTCCATTAAATGAAGATGCAGATATGGTAGTAACAACTGCTTTATTTACAGCGTAATACTGATGATACGCCGCGAGTTTTTTAGTGATTTCAATGGTAGTAATTTTAGTCTTAGCATCTTCTCGTTTAGTCTTTTCAAATACTATAAAATGCCTTATCAAATCAAGCAATGTTTGTTTATTGAGCATTCCATTTATTAAAACTTCTAATTGCCCAACTAAATGCGATGCTTCAGCTTTTCCATCTGCTGATTTCCATGCCATAAATCTTGAGAAACCAGCGGAAAGTGATCCAGCTTTAGCTTCTAATCCATCCGATATTATTAGAAAACCATTATATGTAAATAGGCTTGGAATTGCTTTTTTATAGGTATCTAACTGCTTAAATGCTGACATAATAGTTGCGTTATCTACTGCCGGATTCTTTAACTCAATTACAACTAACGGTATTCCATTTATAAATATTATAACATCCGGACGCTTATTTACGTTGTTTTCAACTACAGTAAACTGATTAGCAACCAAGAATTCGTTATTCTCGGGGTTATCAAAATCTATGAGCCAAACGTAATCTCCACGAGTATCACCATTTTTCTTATATGTTACTTTAATTCCTTCAGTTAACATTCTGTGGAAAGTTTCGTTGTTTGAGATAAGCTCGGGTGAGCTAAGACGCATAATTTGTTTAATTGCATCTTCTCTTGCATCAGCTGGAATAGTTGGATTGATTCTATTTACATCTAATTTTAGACGATTAACCAATAACACATCTTCAAACGATTCTCGTTCTGGTCTGTCAGAATCTGGTGCAATATCCGGTGCATAAATGTAGTTGTAACCTAACTTTTCAAGCTGCTCAATTGCTAATAGCTCTATGTCGTTTTCTGTTATTTTTTTCATTGTAATTTCTCTTTGCATTCTGAAACATTTTAACTTGACTTTGTGTATAATACCACATAAATTTTGATATCTCATTGACCAAATATTTTATATTGTAAGCGTTAAAGGAGAAAAGAAACCGTTTAGAGACCCTAAGCGGTTTTGGCTTTTAAATATTCCTCATATTCACTAAGCAATTTTCGTTTCCAATTTTCATGTTCACTATAATATGCTGTCCATGGTAAAATATAATTTCCTCTATCAGCTAGAACAACTAAATAATTTTCTGCTTCATGAAAAATTAATATGCGGTCTTTTCCTTTTCTTTTATTTTTCCACACTTTCAAAGAAGAATTAGTAGAATTATTAATCATCGGTTTGGGATATGAAATTCTTTCCATTCTTCTTAAATCAGGTTCTCTACTAGTCTCAACATCTCCATTGTGAGTCATATGATAAAATGTATATTCTTTCCCATCAACCAAAGGGTATTTCTTTAATCCCAATTTTGTTCCTTGAAAATTCGGTTTTGAATCAACAAAATCGTTCTTAAATATTTGATATACCGCTTCAAAGTATTTAGGAAAATTTCCCATATATTCTGTTAATGTAATAATTGAAGGAAGTGCTAATTTATCTGGCATCAAGATTTACTCCTTGAAGCTTTCCATCTGAAAATATTTGTTTTCATCTCTCTTAGAAGAGTAGTTTGCATTAAGCTGTAACCAGACTTATCCTGAATATACTCGATTAACTCTTGCTTACTTTCACTAGTTGTTAAACCCCTATTAACATAACCAACAGCACCTATTAGTAGGTCGGCCAATTGCAATAATTCCACTTCCTTTGAGTCCACTTGCTGAACTTTTTTAATTATATTTTTTTCATAATCATAATTGTTGTTACGAAGAACTTCTGCTAGCTTATTTACTTTATATTGGCTTTTAGTATCTTTTATATCGATATAAATATTGTAAGAATCATTTGGTGAAAAAATAACTTTCAGTAAATCAAAATACATTTTATAGTAAAATTCATCATGGGTTTGATTGAACATATCATGGTCTAATGCTTTTTTTTCAGGAACTATTAGTGTCCTAAAATACAAATCATTGTTCCTATAAAAATAATCTATCAACTCTTTATAAAAACCTATTTTTGATTGCGAAACTTTATTCCATTTAATCTCAAATGTTTTTTTTAAGCCATTTTTAATTTTTATTTCCCTTATTTGTTTCAATATTTCTTTACGCCTTTCTACTGGACACCAAATTGCTCCCAAAACCATTACATCTATGCCATCATTTTGTAAATGACAACTTTCATCACAATATATATTATATTCTGTGCTCATATTTCTACTCAATTTAATAATTCAAATAAAAATCACAAATTCCAAATCCAGTTTCAGTTGAAGTGAGTCCATATTTCCATGGGTATGATGGATGATCATCAAATGAAGCTTTATCAGCTCTCTTTATAAATTTAATTGGATATGGACTAGAAATTAATTCTTTCCTATTATTCTGATCTACTTCAGTTATTCCATTGGAATTTGTAATCATAGAAAAAATAAACGCTGCAAAAAAACCATCCCTTCTTACTGTACCTTCATTTTTGAATTCGTCAAAATAGGTTAGCTTATCTGTAACATTTTTCTTTATATACTTTGCTGATTCAATACAAATAGTTACTCTGAAATCTGGTTGATGTCCATCATTGGTTTGCATAATATAATTTTGATTAGCCTTTCTTAAAATAAGTTTTATTACTCGGATAGTGACGTAATGATAACTTTCGAATAGTTTCTCTAAATAACTAATTATTTGCCACTTTCTTGCATCACCAGTCCAAGATATTTGAGAATTTCTAAGATTCCGATGCTCTCCCTCAAACAATGAATTATCAAATACAGCCCCAACGAACTTTTCTAATCCAAGAAAAGCTGGAGTGAAAAATTCAACATAATCTAAGGTTTTCAAATATGAGTCTGTATTCTTGTAATAATTATCATCACTTATCGGTATAATCACTATTATTTTATTCTTTACTTCTAAATTGCTAATAAATTGTTTCATAGTTTCCAAGAAGAATAATCCCGCATCACCTGATCTATCAATATCTTCAACAACAACATATATATCCCTGCCTTGTTTTGAAATTAGAGTGCTCAGAATATGTTGAACCTCAAAAACACGTTTGGCTGGTGAAGTATTAAGAAAACTATTTAACAAAGTAATTACTGCACTTAATCCTGGAACTAGGGATAGTTTATCACTTATATTTCCAATTACGTCAAGTGCATCACTACTAGTAGATTTACCATCAATCTTCTTTTTAATTTCCTTTTGCTTACCTAACTGATCTGCAAAATCTAGAACAAATCCTTCCCATAAATCTTTTCTGTCTGGATATTTCCAAGCATCAAAGTTTATCCATAATTCTTTATCCTCTCTCTCTTTTTGGATTTGGTAGAGCATTGTGCTCTTACCAGTACCAAATTTCCCAATTAGACCTATAGTAGAAGATTTTTCGATTGTTGCTAATCTATTTGAAAATGAGAGCACTGATTCTGAGAAGTCTAATAAATCATTCACTTTGTAATCTTCTTCTAATAACTTTGGGTTTTTAATAAATCCTTTTGTTTCATTCATTTTTCACCATATATAATTCACATAAGTCATATTTAATTAAATCAAGGGATTATCATATCAACTGGGTAGTAAAGATGATTTAATCTTAGTAACTGGGGTGCAGTTCCCAGATAGTCATTAACAATTGCAAAATTTGTAATTCTATCATCTTCTTTTTCAAATACTGACTTGTAATAATAAGTCGTAACTATAATTAAAGCACCCATAGCATTTAATGTATTTTTCAAATTCGCCTTGGAATAGTGTTCAACTCTGTGATGTTTAACATCGTTATATCCTTTCCACCATTCTGGGTTTTTACAATCAGATTCATTTGGAGGTAAACTCTCGTCACATTCTTGCCCCCAATTAAGAAAAGGTTTAAAATCTAATCCAAACCTATTTATATATACAATTTCATCAATAAGCTCTGGCAAATGTACTTTTATAATTTTACGGTAATCGTTTATGTTTTCTCTTTTTTTATCTTCTGCCAAAATTTTACATAGTTCATTCATAACAACATCAAATTCGGAGGAAGCCGCAAACAGCAGTTTTGCTAATTCAATTGAATATGTGTTGTCATTATCTTTTGTTAATTCAACATATCGCGAAATGGTTTCCAAATCTTTTTCGAGAGCTAAGAAATGGTTCCAATGTACAAACTTATTTCCTTGGTTTATCATAATTTCACCCTAAAATGGCAAGTCTTCAATATCAAAATCATCTTTTTCCTCTTCAACTAAATCTGGGAACTTCTTTTTATAGAATGAATTTAGAAATAGCCCAATGGTAGCAACGCTATTTACTACAAAGTAAGTATAGAGAGAATCTTTAATTATGTAATCCTCTTTAGTTTTACCATGTAAATTCGTTTTCTCACTTCGTAGCTTTTCAATACTCTGATTTATCGATAGTAAAGAACTTCCTATTATCTTAATTTCTTGTGGCATATCTGAATTAGGAAATAGTTGAAATTTCTTTAACAAATCGCTTGTTAAATCATAAAGTGTTCTGTTGGAATTTAGTTTCGTATTTAGCCTTTCATCTTTCAATATTTCCTTGATGATACTTTCTAGTGCAGAGTTAGCAAGTCCAACAGCAATGTCTGGGTGTTCCTCTATTTGCCTAAATGCTTTTTCAAAAGTATCACTTGCTGTAACATACTCTGCTTTTATTACATTTCTGAAAGTTGGTATTGATGGAATAAAATCTGGTGTATCAACACCTAATTCCAAAGCAATTTTTAGTAATGTCTCACCATCCATTGTATGAAGAGTTTTTGTTAAATCAATAGTTCCGTTATCATCTTTATCTACAATACAAAAATTTTCATAGTTTATATCTGACCAGTGCCATTTTTGTAGATAAATTTGTACTCGTTTATATGATTCAAATTCTTTCCAGATTGCCTTTTCTACATCATCAACAAGTTTCATTTGAAACTTAGGAGATATTAAATTATTATCAATTAACATTTTACCCTCACTTCACCACTCATTAACTTTGGCAATAATGTATCCCGTAGTTTTTCGAGTGTACGAATTTGAATTGAATTTCTTAACAACTTTTGAAATATCTGCTTTACTTTATCATCGAAGTCTTGTAGGCTTTTATCACTAGGTATTGGAATTGGAAATTCCTTTAGAATATCTGTTTTTAGGTTTGTGAAAATACTTCCATTACCTTGATTTATTAATTCTTGCCTAATATTTATAAACAACAAATAGAGAAATTCATTGGAAAAGTGAGATTTTGGAAAATGAAGCCAACCATCATGGATACACGAATCTACTTGCAATATTTTGGGTATGCCTGGAGTAGCACTATTCGACAACACCAAAGTGCCTTTTTTTAGAAGAGTAGTTTTTTTCAACCCCTCTTCTTTTATGTGCTCTTTTATTTCAAAAATGAATGGGGAGCTAGTTTTGGTTGCATCGGAAATCTTTAGCCATCTTAAACCAGTTTCTGAGATATATTCTTGAATTGGTCTTGGAGAGCCACCTCTTTTAACTGTTACAAGCTCACCTAAAGGTCTAACTTCCCACTCATCATCCGCTTCCTCAATAAACCACTGCCTAAAGAGTGTTTCTGCCATTGTTTCAAGTGTTTTGTTTTGGCGGTGGAGTATATCTATTTTGTCATCCAAACTGCTTAAAACTGAGGCTATTACTTTTTGTTCGGGGAGAGGTGGAAGAAAGATTGAGATATTTTTAAGGGTATCTTGGCTAATATTAATTATCGAAGTTCCAGCAGCAATATTTATAAAATGTTCCTTATAGAATTTTGTTCTAAGTAGATAGTTCAAATACATTCTTATTACTTTATTACTGGTAATTCTAAATCTAATAATAAAGCCACTAAAAACGGTTCTCTTCAGGGGGAGTTTATTAACCATTACAATCTGTCCAGTTCCTTGGAGTGTGACAGAAGACCTAACAAACAATAAATCTCCATTTTTTAATTCGTATTCATCGATTCTTTTTACTGACTCTGGAATAATCTCATCCAGTCCATCAATAGAGGCAAATCTAGTTTGGTACAACTGCTTGACATTGATGACTGGATAACCCTCACCAAATGATTCTGCGCTAAAGTTTACTCCGTTTTTGAAATCCCCAATTTCATTAAGCTTAAATTCATTCCATTTTAATGGAACTTTCGGAATAATATCTGTTTCTTTCCACTCACTCATCAAGGCTCACCTTTTTAAGGTTTTCAAGAATCAAGGTGTTTAGTTTGTCTTCCTCTTTAAGCTGCTCTTCAAATTCAGTTCTTAGTTTTGTGAATCGCTCATTAAAATCAAAATCATCTTCTTCATCGGGCAAACCAACATAACGTCCTGGAGTAAGAACATAATCAAGTTCCTTCACCCTTTCTAAAGATGTAGAATTGCAGAAACCTTTAACATCTTCATACCCTCTCTGTCCTTCGGACATCTCTCCCAAAGGGAGAGAATTCCAACTATGGTAAGTGTTCGCTATCAGTTGAATATCTTCTTGTGTAAATTCTTTAGTTCTTCTATTTATAAGATATCCCAAATTACGAGCATCAATAAAAAGGATTTCATCTTTACGTTTTCTGTTACGTGATAAAAACCACAGACTAGCTGGAATCTGAGTATTTAAGAATAACTTTGCCGGTAGATTTACGATGCAGTCAATAAGACCAGCTTCAACAAGTGCTTTTCTAATATCGCCTTCACCAGAAGTTTTAGAAGTTAGTGCACCTTTTGATAAAACAAAGCCAGCTTTTCCATTAGGATTAAGATGATATAGGAAATGTTGAATCCAAGCATAATTTGCGTTACCAGTTGGTGGAGTTCCATATTTCCATCTTCCATCTGTTCTTAATAAATCACCACTCCAATCACTATCATTAAATGGTGGGTTAGCAATTACAAAATCAGCCTTCAAATCTTTATGAGCATTATTTAGGAACGAGCCTTCATTATTCCACTTAACTTGCGAGCTATCAATTCCACGTATAGCAAGGTTCATTTTAGCCAATCGCCAAGTAGTTTGGTTACTTTCTTGTCCGTAAATAGATATGTCGTTAACTCTTCCTTGATGATCTGACACAAACTTTTCAGACTGAACAAACATTCCACCCGAACCACAGCAAGGATCTAGCACACGACCTTTGTATGGTTGAAGCATTTCAACAAGTAGTTCAACTACAGAACGTGGAGTGTAGAACTGACCGCCTTTTTTACCTTCTGCAAGAGCAAACTCACCAAGAAAATATTCAAATACGTGTCCAAGTACATCGGCACTTCTTGATTTAGCATCACCAAGAGCAATATTACCAATTAAATCTATTAAACCGCCAAGACTTGTTGGATCAAGATTTGCACGCGCATAAGCTTTTGGAAGAACATCTTTTAATGAAGGATTATCTCTTTCGATAGCGTCCATTGCAGAATCAACATCTTTTCCAATTTCCGGAAGTTTAGCCCGAGAAAGCAAGTAAGTCCATCTTGAAGATGGTGGAACAAAGAAAACATTTTCCGCTTTGTATTCATCCCTATCTTCTGGATCGGCTCCAGTGTAATCACCTTCGCCAAGTTTTAGCTTTTGGTATAGTTCTTCAAATGAATCAGATATGTATTTTAGAAAGATAAGTCCAAGTACAATGTGTTTATATTCAGCGGCATCAATATTCTTGCGTAGTTTGTCGGCAGCTTTCCAAAGTTGCTTCTCTATTGGTTCTTCATTGTTATTGCTCTTTGCCATACAGCTTCCCTAAGTAGTGTAATTTGTGATTATAAAATATTCAGGCTTCAAATACCTTCCAGAACATAAAGCGATACAAAAGGTTTGTTAAAAATAGTAAATTAGTAATATTGATGCAAAAAGAAAGGGGGATTTCTTTTCCTTTCTTTTCTGTGATTCAGTGCCGATTGATTCAACAAATTGCCTCTAATTTATTTAATTATATTTTTCTAAATCTACAACTCAAACAAGCGACTAACCTTCATCTGATACTGAGCTCTCATCCGTTGCTCAACATTGTGAGAGATGTAATATGTTAAGTAATTGTATAACTTCCACTGATTTAATGGGACTTCTTGTACTTCAACATAATCAGATATTCCACGCCCTAACTGCTTTGTAATTTGATTTGTTGATTCTACAGTTGGCTCCATGTTTTGCAAGATTTCTATTCTTTGCTTTATTATTGGTATTTGTTCGTAGGTTTCTTCAACTTGTTGGGCTAAATTGTTTATCACAATTCCACTTGTGTGCCTTGCATAGAACTTTGCTAAAACTTCGCCAAAAACCATCCCATTACTACAAATCCCCCTAATTGCTCCCCAATACATTCTAACTCCTTCGGAACCATCGTATGAGTTATGAATAAACAAGGAAAGAGCAATATCGCTCCTTCCATCATTTAATGTTAGTTCGGGGAACGTAACTTGCAATCTCATTCTCGTATCTTCCACAAACGAATGACTTTCATCAATTTTCCAATCCGTCGTTAAATTTACTAACTGATTCAGAATTGGCTCAATTACCTCAATATTACTTACAAGCTTGTAGCTTTTCTTTTGGATTGCAATTAACTTGCTGTTATCTTCTCGAATGATAGCTTTGTAATCATTTGTGTTCAAGAAGTTGCTGCCCATATCTTCTGTTTGGACTTTTGTTTCAGTAACTGGGAATAAATACTTCCAAAGTTTTCTGTTTACATCGCTATTCATCTCGGTAACCTCCGCCTTTCGTCCTCTGAATAAACAAAGTAATTGCAATTTGGTTTACGTTTGCCATTCCGTTAAACCTCTCTTGGATTACAAGAGCATCCTCAAAGCTACTTATCATAGCTTGCAAATAACTGCCATTTGATTCTGTAGCTTTTTCTGGGGCTTTTTTGTCTGTAACTACCTCAAAAGTAGTAACAACTTTGCTTCCTTTTTGAACCGCTTGTTTGGTTATTGTTGCACAGTCGCCCTTTTTTAACCCAGAAAGCTTTTCATGAACTTCGTCAGTTGCAAAGAATGAATATTCTGTAGTTCCATCGCCGTTTCTTACAGCATATAAATAATACATTCCATATTGAGATTCACCAACTTTGGGGCTATCAAACAACATCTCTATATGTGTTGGCTTGTTCAGCTCTAATTCCAACTTCTTCCTTTCCACTTTTTACCTCGTTAAGTTTAATGTTAAATTTCTCTTCACCTTCGATTAGTTTTGTTCCAATTGGAAGTTTTAAGGTCATTTTATAATATGCCTTAATTTTGTTTAAGTTTGGTTTTACTATTTCTGGTTGAAGAGTTACCATTGATTTGTCTGCATTAGTCAAAAACTTTTCTAAATCCACTATTTCTATTTTATCTGGAGTTTTCCGTTTTAACAACTTCCCATTTGGAAGATCTATTGTTTTTACTTCTTCTCCTTGTAGCTGCATAAATAACTTAAGTTGATTTACTATTCTATCTGACTTTTCTTGCAGTTTTACGTTTTTGCTAATTGCCCAATCGTCTATTATTTGCTTTTCTTCCTCAGCTTGCATAAAGTTGGAAGAAACCTCCAACTCTATTCTTTTCAACTCAGAAAGCATTAAATCAACATGAGCAAGATGAAGCCTTTTTTCATCTTCTTCGGCTTCTTGAAGAAGTTCTTCAATTAAATCTGTCATCTCTTTTTCTTTCCTTCAATTATTACCACAATTATTATCTCTAAAACTGCTCTTGCTATATCAGCCAGCATCTTTCCCATTGTTTTTCTTCTCCTTGCCATCGCTTAAAAATTCTTTCTTGATTACTTTGAATATTTTGTCTGCTATTTTAATAGCCAATTTTACGTATTCTGGGTTTTTCATCTTTTTCCTCACATTTAATTAAATATTCTGTTACTGCTTCGTTTACCATATTGGTCATTGGTTTTCTGTTTTGTTGTTTTAACTTGTAAAGTTGTTTTACTAGCTCTTCGTTTATTTTAGGACTATACATATAACATATCCTCTGGAATAACTTCACCACAAGTGCTACATCTGTTAATAGGAGAACTAAAATCAAACCTTGTTAGACTTAAACAGTATGGACATTCAATATCAAGAATATCGTCCAAATCGTTCACAGTCCAATTAGTGTAAAATCTTTTTGGATAATATTGTTTGTAAGAATGAACACCTTCTGGTTTTAATATTAAAGCATGATTGTTTTCCAAAGTATATGCGTTATATTCCTTTTCCCCAATTCTAAACCCTCTTTTTGAGTATTTTTTGATTTTCAAGGCATCTTGCATAATTCTTCTTTCAGAGCAGAAATAAAGAATATCATCCTCCGAGTTATAGTAAAGCTCAATTGGGTTATCCTTTCTAAACAAAGTTAGCGTTGTAGGATTTGCTTTGTTTATGCTTGCAACAGCAAAACCACCATCAAGGGTTTCAAAAACATGCTTTATGGGGTCGTTTGATTTACTCGATAATTGTAAAAGTATTGCTTCGCTATCGACTTCTGCATCTCTTTTCTCCTTTGTTCCAAATATCTCTTTATCGTTATAAATCATTCCATTGTGAACAATAGCTAATCCTTTCTTTGTAAAAAGGGGATGATTGTTCATATTGTTAGAAGGCTCGCCTTGTGTTTTTAGCCTTGTATGAAAAATCATAATTTTGGGTAAGTTAAGCTGTTTCCAGCTATCTTTTTTTATTAGCTCACTAGCTGGAACATCAGATTTAACTACTTCGAGTTCGTTTCTGCTATTCAAAAAAGCAAAACCCGAAGCATCTTTGCCTCGGGTTTCTAATAATACAAACATATTTTCTATTTTCTGTTTATTAGGGAGTTTATTCCCAAAGGCATAATAGCCCATTATTCCACACATAATTGCACCTTCTCTTTAATAGTTGTTCTTTTAATTAACTCAACAACCCCATTTAGATTTTCCCTTCTTAATGTTTTTGAGATTGCGAGTCTGTTATGACCGATATCTTCAGAAACTACCGCTTCAAGCCCGAGTTCTAATACTTGAGATTTAACTAATTCTAAAATATCTGAACTAGCCTTAATTTGATATTCTGCTCTGTCTGATAATCCATACAAGTAAATCGGATGATCAACTAGCCCCACCCGAGACTGTATTTCTTCCAAAAGGAGGTCTCCGCGATTTATTCGAATAAGAGTTTTGGCTTTTTCTCCTTTTAGCCAACATTTACAAAGAGTAATTATTTGTTCTCTTTCTGAATCTGACACATCTGGGTTTACTGGGGCGTTTTCATCAATATCATTATCATAGCAGTCGTCACAAACTGGGTCTCCGTTGTCGTTGTAGGTACAATTTTCTCTGCTTATCGCTTCATCACATCTGCTGCAATAAACGTAGCTATCATAAAAGCAAGACTCACAGTACATCTCACCATCGTACCAATGAGCATCACCTTCTGACATTTTCTCTCCACACTGCACACACTGACTCATGCTACTAACCCCCAGTTTGGAAGTATGTCTTCACTCCAATTTATTTGTTTTGAAATTAGTTCTTCAAGAGCTTCTAATCCAGCTTTGCAGTCCTCTGGAATTGTTAATAGATGACTTTTGAGCTTTAATAGAAAATCGTGAGAGCTGTCGTTTGCTTTGAGGGTTTCAAAGTTTAGCCCATCTTCAGTAACAGCTACAACAGTAAGTTTTGCAAGAGTAAATGTTACAAGTGCAATTGTGGGGGATAATAGAAAGCTACCCGGAGTTCTGTATTCCATTCCGTAGGACTTATCTCGGTAAGCTTTTCTTTTGCCGTAGCCAGTTTCACGTCGTTTGATTACTTGTTCTTTGTCGTCAATAATTTCACTTAAGGACGAAAGAACAGTGTCTAATGCATCAACGATTTCAATAGTTGGTTCAACTCCAAGATGAATATGTCCACCTATTGGATAGTTATCTACATAATGCCCAGCGTAAAACTCAAGTTCTGGTTTTTGTTCGTGTCCATATTCTAGGACGGTTCTTATTTTTGCTGTAAGGTCTATTGGAGAGGTTGAATATCCCGGACGAATCTCAGCGATTTCTTCGTTTCCGTCTAATCCTATAGAGCTTCTAAATCTAAAGTGGTTGCTTGCTGATGTGAACTGTCCGTTTAATCTACAGACTAATTCCGGGTCACATCCTAAGGTTAAAAGTTCTGGTGCCATGTTTTTAAGTTCTCCATTTTTACTGATATAATTAGTTTTTAGAGAACTTGTTTTGAAAGCCCTCTACAGTTTTCTTATACCAAAAAGAAGTGGAGAATTTATTTTGTTGACATATTTATGGGATTTATTTAAGTTCGAGAAGAGTGTTATAGAAATATATCACTTGAAATAGGCTGCTAAGGTTGTGCCCTCTACCTTGGCAGCCTTTTTTTAATATATATTTTAAATAACGGAAAAATTTTATAAGTTGTTTTCTTAAAAACGTTGATGGATTCAATATGCCCGAACAAAATTATTTAGAACAATTATTAGCTATCATCAAAGATGTATACGCGCGGTTTACCAAAGGTGACCATAAATCAATATCAATATCGCGCGATGCACTCGAAATCATTCTTGGCTCCATTTATGTTATTGATAAAATTCCAGTCCCCCGTAACAAAGACGGATATGCAAACCCTTACTTAAAGATTAACAACCTCGGCAAATCAAAAGACTCTAAAGGAAATTTTATATATGAAGAATTTATTATTTATCAGATGCATATTGTGCGAGTATATGGGAATATGGCTAGTCATTCATCCAAATTCGCCACAAACAAGAGAGACCAGTATATTGTTTTCTATTACCTGCTAAGAATAACGATGTGGTATTGCGAAAGATATGGTTTAAAAGGATATCCGGTTTACACTGAGGCGAAAAAGTATTTGGAAGTTTTCGAGGGTGCTGAGGTGAAATCATCCACCCCTGGCAATGCACAATATCTGTCGGACTTGGAGTTCCTCACAAATAACAGTTACAATTACCACCTACTGATAGACAGCAAAAAGTCACTACTAATAGTAACCGGTTCTCATGTTATTGCAGAGATGCTAGATAGACCAATTGCTGAGATGCTGAGAGAAGAAATAAACAAATCCTCTTCGCTTAAAGCTATCATAATTTCCGACCATCAATATTTGGTTGATGCTGAAATGCATTCACTATCTGTTATCTCAATTGGAGGCCCAAATATGAACTACTTAACAAAGGAAATCGCTGAGATAGGCGATCAATCGGAATATGAAGGGATGAAAAAAGCATGCAGAGAAGTTAACAAAACCAGGCAGGTAGCGTTGTGGGCAGAAAACTCAACAGTCCAAACAAGGGTATGCGTAGAAAGATTTATCAGCGATGAAGATGGGTTGAAAAAGTTCATTTCTAGTTTCGATATTCAAAATTAAACAACCAATTGTTTTATAAATTTAGGTTAAAAGGTTAGGTTGAAAATGATTGAAAAATTAGCCAATCCTTGAAAACAGCCCAAAAACAAAGATTTGTATGAAAATTTTGTCAAAAAATGGTTTGTTTTTTTGATTTTGCCTCGACTTTTTGCTTCATTTTTTGATTTTACCTCGACTTTTTGCTCTACTTTTTGATTTTACCTCCACTTTTGTGTTTGTTTTTTGATTTTACTCTACTTTTTGCTCTGTTTTTTATAAAATATTTCCAATTTTCAACTTCAATAATTCTACATCTATTTTTATATTGGATATCTCTATTAACTAAAAAAGGTTTCTGTTGTGAATAAATTTGATGGACTAACCGTAGAAGAGCTTAAAACAACACTTAAAAATGTTGAGGAAAGAATTAAGGAGTATGAGAGAAGTGACCGTTTTATAGAAAAAAGCCTTGAAAACCTAATTAGAGATAGATTGTGTCTCAATGAAAAACTTGACCAAGTAGATGAAATGGTAAAATCTGCTGTACGAAGCGCCAAATATCCCCCCAAAACAGAGTATTCTCTTAAAAGTAAGGGTAGAAGAGGAATAAATGTAATTTTGAAACTTAAAGATATGTTTCTTTCAGAGGCTGACACAATGGTAAGTGCTATTCATGTTGAGAAGGGGTTTGAGTCAATTGAAAGAGCAGAATCGCATGAGTTTATAAAAAGAACTGGTGGTGAGTTATTTGAACAACCCAGAGAACTGAAGGATAAGTGCGCTGGAGATTTTATTATTCTCGAACATCCAGAATTATCTGCTCCTATGAGTCATCACGTATTGTATTATAAAGACATCAATGGAAAGATGAGCGTTGAGGATTTAGACCTTGATGTTTTAGAGAAGGGCATTCAAAACGTATTGGCGGATTGTGAAAAAAGAATGCTAAAGACAATTTCGTTTTTCCCGCTTGGCTTTGGTTATATTTTTAAGTTCCCTTTAAACGAGAGAACCGACCATGAGACAAAAGAAGAAGAGGAATTAAGGGGCAAGCAATACAAAAAAAGGAGCGAAGCAGCTACTTTGCTTGCAGATAAAATAGCTGAAACCATTGAACAGTATTTTCTTGAAAAATCTACGTCAAGTATTGAGACAATCTACTTTGGTTTTGCAAGTTATATAACTATGAACACTCTTGATAAAGCATTCTATAAGTGGAGCGCAAAATCAAGGCAAGAGATATACATCCAAAATGAATTGTCAAGAATTCAAAGCCACCTATTTGAACTGAATCACACTAACGATGATAGGTTCAAAGAGATATTAGTTGATATATCCTACTCGCTGAGTGACAAATCAACAATTCTTCTTTTGGGTGAGACTGGGGTTGGTAAAACACACATAGCCAAAATACTCCACGAAAGCAGCAGTAGAAAATCAGAGAAGTTTATATCGCAGAACTGTGCTGTATTAAGAAGCGAGAGAGCTGAGTCTGCTCTCTTTGGGCATGTAAAAGGTTCTTTTACTGACGCAAAAAATGATGTTGATGGAATATTGAAAATTGCTGACGGTGGAACTCTCTTCCTAGATGAGTTTGGAGCCTTAGATCTTGAAGTACAAGGGATGCTCCTAACGTTTTTGGATGATGAATATTTTTATCGTCTAGGAAATTATGAAACTAAAATTAAGTCCGATGTAAAGATAATACTTGGGACCAATGCTGATATTGATGAGCTTATATATGATCATAAATTTAGAAAAGATTTGCATGAGAGGGTAAAACAGTGGGTTTTTATTATCCCACCGCTAAGAGATAGAAGAGGAGACATAAAAATCCTCATCAACAAATTTGTGGAAGATCTAAAAGAGGCCAATGACTATTTTATAGAAATTAGCGATGAAGCAACAGCTAAGTTGGCTTCCGATTATAATTGGTATGGCAACGTAAGACAATTGAAATCCTATATTGAGAAAATATATTCCAAAAACAAGCAGCGGAACAACACTAAAATCACGGTTAAAGTAATAGAAGAATCTCCTCCAGATAATACCCCTCCCTTAAAAGCGGAACACATGCAATTAGAAAAACTTCTAAGATATTATATCAGCAGGTGGGACAAAAACAAGGGCAAATTAGTCAGAGATGTCATAGAGCCTATAGCTGCCAAAATATATATCGATGAAAAATTTTCGTTTTCTGATTCATCAAAGTTTTTAGGTATAACTGGCTCCAAAGGAAAAAATTCTCCCCTTCACATTAAATACTCAGAATACTACGAAGCGATCAAAAAGCTAGAAAACTTATAACATACATACATCTACTATCGTAGGGGCAATCTCTACGATGGTAGATATCAGCAAAATTTCCCATTTCACAAAACTTCACTTTTAGCTCAAATTCAAGCTTTATTTCGGTTTTCCACGTTGGCAGATTATGTGCAGCTTAGGCTATAGAAACGCTGACAATAAGATTTTAATCTGAAGCTAGCTAGCACTTTTCACGTTTCAATAAATAATTATTTTAGATAAATAAAATCAATATGGAGGACGTAATGTCTAACAACGAAAACAAAAAAGTAGAAGGAGACCAAACCGAGGATACTCCGGGAAACTTAAAAGACGCAAAAAAAGCTGAAGAAGAGCTATTGAAAAATTTAGCAATAGGTTCTGGCTCTTCTGCCAAACAAATCGCTAATGCTGAAGATCAAATACTTGTTTTAGAGAGTAACCTTAGTATTACAGCAAGCCGAATTGCTGAGATTGAAGAGCAGCTAAAAAACTCTGGTAAATTTGGGCTTAATGGAAAAACCGTAGGATTATCTTCTTTTACGAAAAAGTCGCTGTATAAAGAAAAGCGAAATTTGAAAAAAGCCAAAAATAATTTCAAAGCACAGATTTCTGAATTGAGCAGACTTTATACTGCCCTAAACAAAATTGATGCAAAGAAAGATCGTAGGGTTTCAACACACACTAGTGCTAAAAAAGAAAGTTACCACAAGCAACATGGTGAAGCAGTTAAAAGCGCCATTACTCAAGAAATAGCAGCTATGGGTGAACAAGCCCTTGCAGCTTTAGTGCTTAATTTGTCAAAGCTCAATTCAAAAGAGGGAGATGCGTTGATAATGAAAACTCTACTTAAAGCTCCACGTTTTTTGCACACAAAAGTAGTGGCAAACAAAGAAGCCCGTGGGGGTTACTTGCAATTTTTCCGCAACGAGCTGGGTGTTACAAAGAAAGCCCCTAAAGGCAGAAGACGAAACAATAACTAATCCATTAACCGGAGGTTGGAAAGTCCAGCCTCCACAATTTTATAGACGCTAACATTTTGGTAAAAGAATAATGAAGACAGAAAAGTTAAATAGTAGAACAAAGATTGACATCAGACCTAGAGCTGAAGAAGTTGTGGCCAGACTTCCAAAAGCTTTATCTGATGACGACTTGTACCTATACAGCTTGTCAGTGTTGGATCGTTCTTTTCCAGAGAAACTTCTATTCTCAATTAAAGAAGCCGCTAATGTGCTATGTGTCAGTGATGATTTTGTTTCTAACAGAATCAGAAATGGCAAATTCAAAGCAACGAAGTTCGGTGATCGATCCATGATTAACAAATTAACCTTAGCAAAAATCATTACGGAAGGAGCGTGAGATAAGATATGGGAACGATTAGACAATTAAAGAATGGAAAATTCGTTGTTAGTGTTTATGATACAACTGGGAAAAGACACAGAATATGGTTCGGTGAAAAAAAGTATGCAGACGCTTTTGTTAAAAGAATTGAGAGCGAAAAATCAGAACAGAAATTGGTCTCTGTAGGACTAATCAATAAGCGTTCTACAGTGGAAGAAGCAATTGAAAGCTTTATGAAGAGCAAAACTAACTTAAAAGATAAGTCCGTTTTCAAATATGATAGAGCCTTCGGTCAGTTCAAGATTTTTTGTTCCAATCATAGAATAGCAAAGATGAATGAATTTACTCGTGATAATGCCGATTCATTCTGGTCTATTATCCTTAATAGTAACACAACTTCAAAAACAATGAACTTCTATCTAATGGTAGTTAAAGCATTGTTCCAATTTGAAGTTAAAAGAGATAGGTTAAACAAATCTCCATTCTCACATATCAAGGGAGAAAAAGAAAAAATAAAATCAATGATAGAACGTGAAGGTGAATATTACGATAGAAATGAAATAAAAGCATTCTTCAAAGTGGAGATGGAAAACAAGCATCGTCAAGCATTTACTGTTCTGTTTTTAACTGGTTTTAGAATAAGTGAATTTCAATCTCTTACGTGGGAGAGAAGCGTTGACCTAGAAAACAAACTCATCAAGCTTAGAAAGTATGATGGGTACGATACAAAAACAGACTCATCAGAGAGAAATATTCCAATGACTAATTTGGTTTATGATATTATTACTGATATGAAAGGTAAAGATAGTACTGGGTATTTATTCAAGTCAAAAGATGGTGGAAAAGTAAGTGAAAGAACTCTTTTAACTAAATGTAAGTTGATAGCACAAAAAGCTGGAATCACAAAAAATGCTACGCTTCATATGTGGCGTCATAGTTTTGCCAGTCATACTATTGATACAAACATTCAGTACGAAGAAAGACAATATTTACTAGGGCATACACCAGAATCAATGACTGATAGATATACAAAGATTGATCCAATTAGTTTGCAAGAAGAACTTTCTAAGTTGGATGAGTTAATTAAATAATAATAAAATCATGAGTCGCCAGTCCGGCGGCTCAAATGAGGTAAAAAATGGATATATATATTAGTGATTCGAGAGATGGTGAGACATATAATGCTATGTGCTATCTACATGATTTTGGAAAATCTGTAACACCTTATTTTTCTCATTTTAATGATTTCATAGAGATTTCAGATATAGTTGAAATCCCTTATAAATCAATTGAAAATGGTGGGCTAGATGCAAATCTTCTTGCATTCAAAATGGTATGGTGGTTTGAAATGTTGAAAGAAGTGTTAACTGAACTATGCGTGCCATCAGAAGAGGTTAGAATAGAGTTCAATGCTCAGAGAAATATTCTCTATTCAATAGTCCTAAATACAAAATTGTTGGATGAAGCAAAAAAAACACAAAGTGAAATCCAAAGTACTGTTGACAAAAGACTTATACAGAAGGTCAAGTTGATGGACAAAACACACTATGTTACTAACATCGGAATATACGAGGATTAAATAAAGTAAAACACATTAAAAACACAGCCACCCAATCGGGTGGCTTTTTTATTATATATTGGAGGAACAAATGAATTTATTAGAACTATCAGAACTACTGTTAGATGAAAAGAAAGCAGAAGAGTATTTATTAAAAGTTGGAATACTTAAAACATTTACCGAATGTGAAAAATGTGGAAGCAACAGAATCACAAAAATCAGCAGAGGCAGACACAGATGCAACAATTGTGAGAGTGAATGGTCGATGAAGAAAGGAAGTGTGTTATATAATAATAACTTGAGTTATTCAAAGTTTATCGGAATTGTGAAATTATTTGAGCTAGGGCTAACTGCTGGTGTAACTTCGGTTCAATTGTCTATTTCCCCAAAAACAATAGAAGAATTTTATTCTTTGTTTCGCCAAGCTATCGCTTTTATTAATCAGAACAGTGCAATATTCAACGCAGATATCATTAAGAGTCAAACTCCTAGCTTTTCAATTTCAATTATTGATGGAGTCGTAGATATTACTCTTGATACCGAAGGACTAAAAACAAACTTATTCAAGTTGAAAAGGACGCGAGTTCCTAGCAAAGAAACCTCTTATAATTTTCACTATACCAATGTTAAGCCGAATGAAATTGAAAAATGTCTCAACCAATTACCGCTTGAGCAAAATTATTTCTGGAGATTTGCTAAAGAAAAGTTACAAAGTTACCGTGGAACTAAAATGAAATACCTATATCTGTATTTGAAAGAAATTGAGTTTAGATATAATAATAGAAACGAAAATGTATTTGATAAAATAGTTGCGAAAATAGCTTGTTTTTGATGGTGGCAAATTCTACTGGTGAATACGATTTTCAGCATTTCAAAAATGAATCACTGCCCATTTACTGCCCATTTACTGCCCAACATAGGTAATTTAGGGCGGTTTTAGGCGTCTACAGCGGTAGGTCAGAAAACAAAAAAGCCCTAATTCGGCTGAAAAAGGGCTTTTTTAACTTGGAGCGGAGAGTTAGGGATTCGAACCCCAGAAGGACTTACATCCTTGCCGGTTTTCAAGACCGTTTTGAACCTTTATAAAACAACAACTTAATAATAATTGATAACTGAATTGATAACTTTATCCTTGTATGTTGTTGTTTTATCAGAAGTTACAAGAATATTGATTTTGTTTTCTAAGACATTTATATTAAAAACTATTATAAAGTTAGGGTTTAATAAAAATAATTCCGTCAAAGAGGTAGCAGGACGTTTAAATATGTTTTTGTAAATAACAACAAACTAATAAAAAATTAACATCTTGATATAATGCAAAAATTATTATATTTTAAATTCAATCATCAAAATAATTGCGGTACATTATGGTTATAAAGCAGTTCTACAAGAAATATAGAAAACAATTCAAAACCGGTCACCCAATTATTACAAAATTTTTTATCGTATTTGCAAGATTTGAAAGTGCATTAAAAACAGCTGGCTTTATTAGTACTAGAAATAATAAAGTCCAAGCCAATTGGGATAACTTTGTCTCATCTATTAGATGCAGTTTTATTTATGAAGAAAATGAAAAACTTAGCGATGCTGTAAACTATATTTTACAACACCCTCCAAAGAAACAAACAGTAGATATAAACAACAGATTAGTTTGGGAGGATAGAGTTTTTGAAGAAAATGCTCCAATTATTAATAGGTTATCTTTATCTATCAGAGATATTAGAAATAACTTATTTCATGGAGGAAAGTTCAGTGGGAATTATCAACCAGATATTTCAAGAAATAGAAAGTTATTAGAAAATTCGTTAGCAATTTTAAATGAATGGTTATTATTGGATGAAAATGTGAAAGAAAAATTTTTAGCCCCAATTGAATAAATTATTAAAAAAATCAAAGAGGAAAATATGGAATTGACAAAAAAGGAATATTTAGAAAAAGTTTTAGAAACTTATAAAATGTCACATATTGAAAAACTTTTAAAAAAATATACAGACAAAAGAGATACGATTAAGAAAGAAATAGAAGAAAAGTATAAAAGTAAAATTTATATCCCAATTAATTCTGGTTCTTTTGCTAAACATACTGCCATAAATAATAAATTTGATTTAGATATTGCAGTTCCCTTCAAAAAAGACTCATTTGATACCCTAGAAGATATGTTTGATGATATCTTTAAGTTATTAAATGATAAATACGAGAAAGACGCTACCATAAAAAAACAGAAAGTATCAATCGGAATACAATTCCATAGTGATGAAGACGATGATGTCATTAGTTTGGATATTGTTCCTGGACGAGAGTTAAACAAAGACCAGTACTCAGATGATAAAAAACTTAATCTTTATGTAAACTCAAAATATGGAACTCTTGCTGAAAAATCATATATTCAAACAAATATAAATGCACAAATTGAGCATATTAAAGCAAAAGAAAACGAAAGAAAAATTATTCGATTATTAAAAATATGGAAAACTAATAATTATGAAAAATACAAATCATTTTTGTTAGAACTAATTACAATAAAGGCATTCAATCAAAAAAGTATCTCAGGAGATTTATGGGAGAAATTAAAATGTACATTAGAATATATTGAAGACAATATTGCAAAAGAAAATTTTACATTACAGGACCCTGGCAATAGTAATAACGATGTGAGTAAAACATTAGAAATATATGAAAAACAATTATTGGTCAGTAAAATGAGGACGATACTTGATAGAATTGAAGATAATGAAGACAATATAAAAACTTATTTCCCATTGAACAAAGATTTTGAAAAAGAAGAGAAATCAGATAATGGATATGGCTTAAAAGGGTCTGTGATTGGAGCATCAATTCCACCAGATAATCAACGCTTTGGCTAATTATTATGAACATAGGGTTTCAATAATTGAAAATGTTATTTCAAAGATATCATTTGTTAGCAAATTAACTTCTATTAAGGAAAATAATTTAATTATAAGCGGAAAAGTTGAAATTTCATTTGAAGAACTACACACTCCATTAGACTTTGAATTTAAAATTTATCCTCAGTATCCATTAAAGAGTTATGACTCTGAGTCAATAAAATTTTACAACAAAAATTTAATCAAATATAATCATATAATGACGGATGGTGCAATTTGTATTCATACATCTTTCCATACTAATCTAGAAAGAAAAATAGTTATAGATTTTTCATCATTAAAATATTGGATTATAAAATACTATATTAACAAAGATAATGATGAGAAATATGAACATATTACTTTTTCTAAAGAGCCAATAAATGATAAATATTACTCATACATATTTACTGATTTACTTCATAATTTTAGCAAGAATGATTTTGGGAAAGTTCAAATTGCATCATTAAATAATGGTCTATATAATGAAAAACTAACAAATAATTTTATTCTACAAAACTGTATTACTGCAAACAATGAAAGAATAGAGTGTCAATGGAGCTCCCCATACAAGGATAATACAAACAGCAGTTCTGGATTTTATATTTTTATACAAGAACATCCTGCAAAATATCAAAGCGTTATATTTGAAAACTGGTTAGAATTTAATAATCTTTTTCCAGAAAATTTTATTCGATTACTTTTTCAATTCCAGGAAGAAAAGCTTGAAAAAAGCAAAGGCTCACTAATTCCTCTTTTTATTGGATATAATACTATTGGGAATGAAATCCATTGGCAAGTTGCTATGCTTGAAATAGGTAAATTCCCTATTGAAAAATCTTATTTAATGAAAAATAGATTGTATTTTGAAATAGAAAAAATGATTGATCAAAAAATAAATTGGGCTATAACATACAACTCATCCTATCATTATTTTTTTGGAAGAGGAATACTCGATGATAGACTAATCAATGGTAAAATATTGATTATTGGTGTAGGAGCAATTGGTAGTATAATAGCAAAAACATTAGTTAGAGGGGGGGTAAAAGACATCAGCCTAGCTGATTATGATATTAAAGAGCCAGATAATGTTTGCCGTTCAGAATATTTTTTTAATCTTGGATTAAATAGTAAAGTACATGAACTAGCACAAGTACTAACATCTATTTCTCCTTTTGTTAATATTGATACTTTCAAAAATGAATCTTTTGAAAGCATAATTAAAACGTTTTATAAAGAACCAAAGGCAAATCATGACTTTGTTACATTATTGAATGAATTTAATATTGTTTTTGATTGTACCACCGATAATAACCTTATGTATATATTAAATACATTAGAGCTTAATTGTGACTTAATAAATATTTCAATCACAAACAAAGCAAACAATTTAGTCTGTGCTTTTTACCCCAATATTTTTAATTTTGTTACAACACAATTTGAAAATGTTTTAGTCAATGATGTAACAGATTTATATGAACCAACAGGGTGTTGGAGTCCAACTTTTAAAGCTTCTTACAATGACATTAACGTATTGGTTCAAACAGCAATAATGCATATAAATAAATTATATCAATCGGAAAACAATAAGAACAATTTTATAGTAACCCCCAACAATTTAGGTGTTGAAATAGTTGAATATTGAATTAAAAAATAAACTTAAAAATGTAAACCTTCTTGTCCCAGAAAAGTTGTTACAGCTTTTAGTGGAATATGGGAACAACAATTATCCTAATGAAATTGGAGGATTTTTAATCGGTTATTACTCTAATGATTTAAATACTCTGCATATCACAGATTCTTTATTACCCCAAAAATTTAATAGCCTATCAAGACTATTTGAAAGAAGTACATTTGGTATTAGAAATATTTTACTAAATCTTTTTAATACAAAAAAGCAATTCTATGTTGGCGAATGGCATACGCACCCTAATGGGACAACACAATTCAGCAACACTGATTTAAATGCAATGACAGAAATTCAAAATCATAAGACTGTACATATAAAAAATCCAATACTACTAATCATAAGTATCAATAAAGATAAAAAAGCAGACTTTACTTTTTATCTATATAATAATGGAGAATTATTACGCTATGAATAAGATTAATTTAGGACAACTATTCACTGGACTTCAAGAACAAATGATAGCGCAGCTAAATACAAGTAGAGAATTTATTACTCATCCTGGTTCAAAAGGAGATGCTTTAGAAAATGCTTGGATAGCATGGTTGCGTAATTATTTACCAAATAGATATAGCGTAGATAAAGCAATTATAATAGACCATGAAGGAAATACTAGCCACCAAATTGATATTGTTATTTATGATAACTGGTACACTCCTTTCATATTTTCACAAAATGGTTTTCACTACATACCAGCAGAAAGTGTTTATGCCGTATTTGAGGTAAAACCAGATATAAAAAGCAATATTAACTATGCTTGTGAAAAAATTAAAAGTGTAAGAACTCTTAAACGAACATCTACAGGAATGATAAACTCGGGTAAAAAAGCAGACCCTAGACCTCTGACAAAGATTGTAGGCGGTATACTCACAAGTACCAATACATATACGCATAGTGATAATAGTACAATTGAAAGTACCATCATGACTAATATTGGAATTAGTGGTATTGATATTGGATGTATTGCTGACTATGGAAGTTTTTATGTTAATTATAATGGTGAAGAAGATATTAAACAAACCAATTTTGATAAAAGATATTTCGAATATTATAAAAATAGAACAATCGACAAAATAGTTTTCAGTCAAAAAAACAATTCGCTAGTTTCATTCTTTCTTCAATTAACTAGATACTTACAACAAGCAATAGGAACAGTTCCAGCAATTGATTTAAATGCTTATTCAAAAGCAATTAATTTCAATATTGATGAAGAACTATAGTCGCAAATTGTTAGATTTCATCTAATAATGAAACAACCAAATCTCCAGTTTAACATATCCTCCATTAATTATGCATCTCTATTTCCCCTACTTCTTATTAACGTCCACAACCCTCCCCTATTTTTTACCTTAACCTTTTTTAGCCTTAACATATAATCAAACTCCCTGTGCCCTTTTGAGCTAATCTGAGGTGCTTTTATTGTTATATCTACAGCTTAATAATTTCTAAAATTTCCCTCCCTCAATTTTTCTTCACTTTTTTAATTAATAATAAATTAAAAAGGTGATGCTATGGAAAAAGTAATAAGCACAAAAATTAGAGATAAAGTTCTTAAACATTTATTGGAAAAAGGATATAACATTAACCAGCAAGAATATAATCCAAATATTTATTTTACATATACACCATATGGTAAAAGACTGATATTTGCATTTACTACAAACTCAATATTAATTATTGAATATGTTATTTTAAGAAAAAGCAAAACTCTTGGAATTAAAGCATTACGTGAAATAGTAAACAAACTTAATTTGAAAAGCTCAATAATGAAATTTACAATAGAAAAGAAAGTAATACTATCAATGGAAACAAGATTGCAGAACGTATATAACAAAAAGGAATTCCAAAGAGTTTTAGATGACATTAAACACGATTTTTCTGGATTATTAGAAGAGTAAAAGCTGAAAAAAGTTGCAAACTAAAATGAACCCAAAAATGCTAAAAAAACCAAAAGAAATAAGAGACTTAAATATATATAGATTATAAGCTTAGATAAACCAAGATTTTAAGTGTGCAAACAAAAACAAAACACCTTATCAAACAACTTATATTTATAAATATCTCCAGCTTTGTTTTAATAATCTACAAACAATTATTTATTAAAGTTTTTGCTCCAATATTTACTTCCAAATCCATATTTTTTTACCCTTAACGGTTTATAAAACCGTTTTAAAACATTCTATTATAACAACTTACAATCCACTGATAACTATAACGATAACTAATAACCAATTTTTTAATAAAACAAGGAGAATTTCCATGTTCATATTTAAACGTGGTAACGGATACTACTATGCCGTCTATGATGGTGATAACGGAAAACGTAAACAAATTTCTACTAATACAAAAAGTAAAAGTGAAGCCCTCAAATTTTTAACCAATCTTAATGGAGAAATCAAAAGAAGAAAAGAATTGGGAGTTGTTCCAATTAATTTGAAAGATTTTAGATTTAAGATATTGAAACGTTCCGAGCTTATACATTCTTATAAAACTACAGGGGTTTATCATAATACTTTCAAATTTTTCCTTGACTATTTAGGCAATATTAATTTGCATGAAATTACAAGGACAGATGTTAAAAATTATCTTGATACAAGAATTAGAGATACATCAATTTATGCAGCCAGAAAAGATTTAATATGTTTAAAAGGTGCATTCAAAATTGCATTCGAGGAAAACCATATTAATGTAAATCCAACAATAGGAATTAAGCAATTTAAAATCCCAGAAAAACAACCCTTGTATTTAAGCAAAGACGATTATAAAAAACTTGAGCAAGTATTAACCGATTCAAATTTCAATGACCTAATAAAGTTAGCAGTTAATACTGGAATGAGGCAGATGGAATTATTAACATTAAAATGGAAGCAAATAAACTTTAATGAAAAAGTAATTGTATTAGATAACAGAAGCCATGTAACAAAATCTAAACGCATACGCACAATTCCAATGAACCAAAATGTAATTGATTTATTAATTAAAAGAAATGAAAGTTGTAATGATGTTGATTCTGTCTTTGATTACTTACAAACAGCTAGTCCTTCCATTATTTCCCAACGGTTTAAGAGTTATATTTTGAAAGCTAATATTAATAAACAGTTTCACTTTCATTCTTTACGCCATACTTTTGCAAGTTGGTTAGTCCAAAATGGTGTGAGTATTTATTATATAAGTAAACTACTTGGACATAGTAATATTTCTACGACTGAGATATATTCTCATTTAAGAAATGAAGATTTAAGAGAGGCGACAGAATCACTTATATAAAAAGGGCTATTTAGGTTAATAAGGTTAATCCAGAATGAAGAATGCTTCTTCCTATTAATAGTTATTAACCTAATTAACTATATTTAATAAATATATATATATAATAATGAATAAATAATATAGCTTCATTATAAACATAAATTAACGTCATTAACTAAAAATTGAATATTATATAATAGATTATAAAAATTAATTTACCAAGAGGAGAAGTCGATGGATTTTATTAAAGAATTTAAGAAATTGACACACAAAAATATTGTTAATAGTATTCCAACCTGGGAAGAAATACAAGATACAGATAAGCTACGAAGATTAAGAATTATCTTTCTAAATAAAAGAATGGAAAGAATTGAGAAAGTATTATCTGAAATAGGTTTGGAGTATAAATCCCTACCATGCTATCAAAGAAATATCTCAAGCTTTTCAAAAGAAGAAAAAGAAATTTATGAAGGTCGATTAAACCTGTTCATAGTAAATCATAAATTATATAATATGAGAAAAGCATTTAGAACGAGTGTCAATTTTGAAACATTTGATTATAGAATTAAGTGGGGTGGAAATAAAAACCAGTTAATAATATTTTATAAAGAATTACTCCTGAATAAAATAATTAGTAACAACGCAACTCTAAAAATGTTTGCGACAAATTTTTCATTTAATAATAATAAAACAAAAAAAAGTTCTGAAAGTAATCCCATTCAGATTATAACTACGCTATCAATTATGGATATGATCATTAAGCAGTTAATGAATAAAACTGTAAGCAAAGGAAACAAAAAAAAGTATATTGACGATAATACAATTTGGAAAAAATTTAACCATATTTTTATAGATAGAAATGGGAATAGTTTAATAAATCATTTGCCAAATTTTAATAAAATAAACTTACCGAAGACAACGCAAAAAACTGTAGATCAAATTGTTAAAAGAGTAACAAAACATAGTTCCCATAGTATATAAGCTATGGGATATATAATTTAGCAAGAATCTTTTTCCTAAATATTTATCTACTAAATATCAAATGTATTTATAATTATTATTATAACCAGAAAAACAACAAACAAACTTCCTATATAAAAAGTGCCATTTCGGTTAATAACGTCAACATTTTCTAACATTATTATTGTTTGCTTAATAAGCCATTCAATCACAAAATTACATTCAAAAAATAAGTTGCTGAATTATAAACTTTTTCGACAGCAAAACGTTATTTGTAGAGACATACAATAGTATGAAAATATTTTACAATAATGTCGGAGGACGTATGTCTGAAAAGAAAACAAAAGTAGTAAGAAAAGAAGCAACAAACAATCTTTCAATTATTGCTGTAGTAAAACTACTAGGAACGGAGGTGATAGGAAATAAAATCCTCTCTCCTTTTAAGAATGAGAAAACAGCTTCATGTCATTTGTATGAGGAAACAAATACATTCTATTGTTTTGCAACAAAAACAAGTGGCGACATAGTAGATTTAATTGCAGCTATTAAAAATATCACAAAAGCCAAAGCAAGAACTGAGTTGGCTAAGATTAGGAAAGAATTAAAAGTTGATTTGAAACAACATGCACCAACAAAACCTAAATACCATGTTTGGGAAGAAGAAAAGGAGATGTATGATTACTACTGGGAGAAAGCAAATAACAATCCGCTCCAAACGGAGGAGGAAAAAACCAGGTATGTTTCTTGGATGTTAATATGTGATAGAGAAAAAATTCAACATTCTGTATTTCCAAAATTTAAGGAATACTGCGATCAAGCTGGATTCAGCAAAAGAACACTTACTTATTTATTTAGTGAAGAAAGGAAGTTTACTAATGAATCAATTAAGAAGTTTGGAATATTTTATATCAGAAATGTGACAAAAACAATAAAATGGTTGCAAGCTAATTTTACAAAATATGAGCTAGAAGTCTCTGGATTGTTTAAGAAAGATTATTTTATTTTTTCTAAAAACAGATTGATTTTCCCATATTATTCTGGAAGTCAAATTATTTATTTAACTGGACGTTACGCTGGGAAAACCGCTAATATGCCAAAAGGAACAAAAAAGTACGTAGGGCTAATTAATACTTCAATGAACTTGTCCAGAAAGCGAATTTATAATGTAAATGTTTTGAAAAAAAAAACAGTTGACAACAAAATTGTAATTGTGGAAGGCGAGCCAGATTCTGTCATCGGGGCGCAATGGGGATTAGAGACAATTGGGATTCCTGGAGTTGGAAACTTCCCAGATGAATATATTCCATTACTAAAGCAAAAAGATATTTACATTTGTTTTGATAATGACGAAAGTGGTAATAAAGCTAGCGATGAATTGGCAAAAAAATTAAATGTTAATTTAACGAAAGTTAAAATAAAGAATAGAAATGATTTAACTGAAATTTATAAAAAAAATAGAAGCTTTTATAAAAACGAAAACATCGAATTTGAAAAAATTATTTGTTCTAACAATAAGTTGCTGTCATTATATGATTTATCAATAATGAATATTCCGCCAGTTGAGTTTATAGTTAAAGACTTTTTAGTTCATGGATATACGCTATTAAGTGGGAATAGTAAAGTTGGCAAGTCAATTTTTGCCGCCCAATTGGCATTAGCAATATCTACAGGTTTCCCATTTGCAATGAAGTTCCATAATGAGGAGAAGTCCGGAGTTCTTATGATGGCATATGAGGATAATAATAGTTCCCTTAAGGATAGACTAAACAAAATGGTGCCTTATTCTTACACAAAAAAACATCCTAAAAATGTTTTTTGGAAAAGCATTAGCGAGGATATACCAAAACTTGAAGAAGGTGGAATAGAACTGATAAAAGAATCTCTAGATGAAAACGATGAAATAAAAGTTATTATTATTGACACCTATAATTCAGCACGTTCTTTTGGGGGTACTTCTTCTGGGTACAACATGAGAGAAGACCAACAATTTGGAAATCAGTTGCAGAAGATAGCATTAGAAAGAAAAGTTAGCATAATAATGATACATCATTTTAATAAAACTAACCACTCGCATGCACCAAATAAAGTGTCAGGAACTATGGGAATGCAAGGCTCGGCAGATACAATTATTTTATTAGATGAACCCAAAGATGGTATTTATACTTTAAATATAAGAGGCAGGCAAATTGAACAAAGAACCTATGCAATGGAATTTGATAAAAAAAGAATGAAGTGGAGGGTTCTTGGTGATGCTAAGGTTAATGAAGTAAGTCATTCACAAAAGGATATTGTAAAATTATTTAGAAATAAATCTGAAAATATATTAACAACGGTTGAAATTGCAGAAATGACAAAAAGACTGACTTCAAGTATTAGTAGAGATTTGACTGAACTTGTGGATAAGAAAATACTCACAAAGACATCTAGAGGCAGTTATAAATTAAGAACATATGAGTTAGACTAAAGAGTGATAGAAATTCAAGCAGAGTAGGAGTATGTCTTGCTCTGCTAAACATAATAATATAAATATTAGTGAGGAAAAAAATGAAATTTACAAAAGTTAATATTGGAAAATATAATGGCAAAACTTTACCTGAAATTATTTTTACACATAATGATATTCATTGGTTTTATAATAGGTATTATGAAAACGATTTCGCAAATAACAATAACTTAGTAGTTGAAGCTGAATACATTTTTAAAAGGCTAAGTCGGATTAAAATTCCGGACAATATGATTGTAGAATATGTTGTTAATGAATCACAAGTATTCAAAAAACTAGTTATTAAAAATATAAAAGCAAAAGAAAATAATGATCCAGATTATGACGTATGGCTTAGGCTAGAAGTAATTGATCTAAGCTTTCCGGATCAATTAATGTCATACAGAAAACCTCATTCAAAGCGAATAATTTCTTATATGAAGAAATATATTTTTGGTGATAAAAATTATAAGTTATCAAAAAAAATGAGTGAAGCTTTTTTTAATGATGATAATAATTTTGATTTATACTTTAACCACAATTATTAATCTAAAACTAATTAGGCTAGAGCATCTAGCCTTACTATAACAATTTAAAAAACAATTATTAGGAAAATAAAATGAAAAATATTAAAAGCAAAACTATATACTGGACTCCATTAGATTTTGGTAAATACAAATGGAAAACCTTACCCGAAATAATTTTAATACAAAAAGATGCAAATTGGTTTTTTGAAAATTATAAGGCAAAAGCATTTAATAAAAACAAACAGCTAAAAGCAGAAGCAAAGGAAATGTATATTAGAGCACAAAACATTAAAATTCCTAAATTTGAAGGAAAGAAAATGATTGCGGAATATTTACCACATTACTACACTAAAAAGTTTATAAAAATTAATATAATTCCAAAAGCTGAGGATAAAAGAATGTTAGATTATGATCAGAAATACGTAATTGATTTAAGTTATCCAGGGCAAAACATATTAGGAAGACATCTATTAATTTCTGCAATTAAGGAATATGTATTCCAAGATAAAAACATTGAACTAACTAAAGAAATGTGTGAGGATTTTTTCAGTGATGATAAAAGATTCAGACTAATTACAATTATAAAAAAGAAACGCCTCCCTATCAAGGACTAGAGCAATCTAGTCTTTTATATTTTGTCTTTAAACGTGTTTTATATTGTTAGCTAGGGTTTTATATGTAATTAGTTAATTGTTTCCGTCTTGGCTCTGTGAGGACGTTTAGAAATGGCTCAAATTGTTAATAATAATAACTAAAATATGTCTATAAATCTTTTTATATTTATGTAAATAAAAAATAATGCTAAATGAATAAGTAAAAGGAAACATTAAAAAACAGCTAAAAAAACAACATAAAATATTAACGTAGTCTAGGCTATGTTCTTTACTGAAAACTGCCAAATTTTTAACACACAAGAACTAGTAAGGAAGGCTGCGTCCAGAATAACGGACGCACTTTCTTATGTCTTTGTGTGTGGGTATGGCAGTACCTCAGTGAAGGATGTAAGGAATGTTGCGTCCTTTTTTTATGTAAAAAAACAATCAAGGAAAGGGAAAACTAAAAATATTAATAAACATTAAATAAATATTAAGAGGTTCAAATGGCACTAATTAAATGTCCAGAATGTGGGAAAAAAGTTTCAGATATAGCTCATTCTTGCCCTAAATGTGGAGCACCAATAAAAGAAGATGAGTACGAAGAAGAACAAACTATTCAATTAACAAGTAAAAATTTAAAGGCACAAGGTTGCTTATCTTTATTCATAATTGTTTTAGGATTTATATTAGCAGCTATTGGTGGGAAAACAAATGAATCAGTTGCACATGCTGGTGCATATATAGTTTTATTTGGGATATTATGGTTAATAATCGCAAGAATTAGGGTGTGGTGGCATCACAAGTAAAAAAGATAATAATCAAAATGCTCAAATACTTAAAAAGGAGTCTTTATGAAAAAAAGAACTAAAGCAAGATTGATTTTTGGAGGCTTAGCATCCATCGTCTTTTTGTTAATAGTATCAGTGGTAGCTTTATCGTACCACAAAGAAATCTCTAATTATATAATATATAATAAAGCAAAGAACGCACATGCTGATGATAATTATAAACTTGCAAATGAGTATTTGTCAAAATATGATGGAAGTATGACTGATGATGATGTACTTGCTTTATATACTAAAATTACAAACGAATTGATTGCTGAACAAAAAATCCAACGAGAAAATACGATGAAACAGACAATTGCTATGGTAATTAAATTAGCAAATGAAAAAGATTGGACAAAGGCTTATAATTTTTTAGAAGAACAGCAAAATAATTTAGTGGTAAATGAAACACTAGATTCTCTAAGAATAATTATTCAAAACGGTTTTGAAAATGAATTAGTTAAAATAAAATATGGTGAAAATATTGTTTGTAAAAATTGTGGTGAAGTAGTTGCGGACAATACTAAGGAAAAATTAATTAAAAGAAATGAGACTGAAAAGTATAAAATCACAAAAAAGGTTGGTGGAAGATGTTCTAAATGTGTAGATAACATTCAACTAGAATTTGAACGAATGTTTGCTCATGCAAATAGTGAATATTCTTATGAAGGAAATGCCATAAAGAAGAAAGAGGTTGTTGCTAATTTTAAAATAAACACCTATAAACTTATGCGCGAATTTGGTTTTAAGTTCAAAAAATATCAAGGAACAGTTAAAAAAATTACAGCTAGTTATTATGGTTCTGCTGAGATAGAGATAGAGTCAACATTAACTAGAATTCCAATTGTTTATAAAACCCTATATACTGAGGGTCACCAAAAGGGGAGCAAAGTTTATAAACAAATTTCTAACCTAAGTATAGGAGCTAAAGTCAATTTTGATTTTAGATTAGTTGGGGATTACAAAGGAGACTACTTTTGGAACATGAATGATATTTCTTTAACTAGTGAACCCGAGTTTTATGTTAGATTTAGTAACATTATTCAAAGCAATTAATCGATAAATATTTTTTTAAGTTAGAGAGTATAAATGAGAACAGCATTCACTATTTTAGGAATTGGGCTTGGGTGTATGATGGGGTATTTATCTGCACACTACTTTGCACTATGGGGTGGAATAGCACTCATTGGTGAACCAGGTAGTCCTGCACGGGACGCTTTAGTCCCTGGGCATATTATGTTATTTGCTAGTATATTTGGCTTAATAGGCTACTTATTTGGTGGAGATAACTCTGGAGAAAATAATAGCAGCATTTTTGATACAAGAGTTGAATGTCCCCACTGTTCAGAAGCAATTAAGCCTACAGCAAAAGTTTGCATACACTGTAACCGTGATATTCCAGTGGAATTTACCGAGCAGATTATTTATAAATATACATGCCCTTCTTGCAACAAAGTTCTTTGTGAAGGCTTATGTGATTGCCCATATTGTAAAACTGCTTTGTATGTTTGTAATGGTTGTAATTGCTATGTTTTAAAAGAGGATAAATCATGTCCAAAATGTGGAGGTTTATTTAATTAATATAAAAGTTGAAGATATAAGTTCAAATAAATATTTTCACAAGTAAAAAAGGATTGTTGCTGAAATGATAATTTTTAAGAAGGTAAACTGTTACTCTTACGTCCTAAATTTTATAGGATATCCACAATCACCTCACATTAATTGATAACTAAATTGATAACTATTTCTCAAAAACATAAATAAAAACCAAATAAGTCCACAAATCTTTAAAAACAAAAAAGCCCTAATTCGACTGAAAAAGGGCTTTTTTAACTTGGAGCGGAGAGTTAGGGATTCGAACCCCAGAAGGACTTACATCCTTGCCGGTTTTCAAGACCGGTGCATTCAACCAGCTCTGCCAACTCTCCAAGTTCATTTTGAACATTCTTATTAAATAAGAGTACAAATATTATAAATTAATCTATGAAACTCCAAATAAATTTTAAATATTTATAAAAAATCCCCTCATTCAAAAAATGCAATGAGGGGAAAAATTCAAGCCTCGTATTTTCGAGGTTCCTCAAAAGAGAAGTTAGGACGACTTCCCAGATGATTCACTTTCTATTATACGTTTGTTCGGTTATCATTGAAACCCATTTGTAATAGGTTTAAGTTTCTCATCCGTTAGCAAGTTAGTGATGAAAAAATGTAAAATCAAATTAATTCGATTGCTAATAGCAATATAATAATGATAACCATATTCAATAAATTTAAAGTACATTTAGACAAGCTAAATTGATTAATTTTAGACTTGTCTAATTTAGCTATTTCAATTTGGGCATCCTTCCTGGCGTCCATGGAGCATTATAGTTTTCCAGCTCTTCCTCAATGTTTTTTAACTCATTTTCGCTTATTTTTATCAACTCACCTTGAATTTCTGGAAGTTTTTCCGTCAAAATTTTATATGCAATTTTTTGGTTCTTTGTAATGTTTGACGTAGATCTCCAATGAGTATAAAGTAAAGTACTCAAGCGACTGTTAATGGTTACTTCCGCTGGTGGAATTTCTTCCTCGCTTGCTTTGGCAATTTCGCCATTAAATAAGAATAAAATTGAATCAACTTTTGCACTAATTTTATTTACTTGATTAAAAATTTCCAGCGAGTTTAATGGAGTATCATAAGTAGCTTGTTTAATCAGTTCTAATCTATTGCTTAAATCTTCGGCATATTTTTGAGTTCCCCAAACTACTCTTGCCAAATGAATAGTGTTTTTCTGGAAAACTTCCATCTCCTTTTTGTCTTTTGAGGGAAGTGTCGTGTTTTGCAACGCTTCGGTGTAAAATTCAGTTTGTGATACCAAATTGCTTATTTTACCGTTTGCCGAAATATCTATTGAAACATAATACTTGCCAGGAATTACAGGAAAACTGCTTGTAGCTTTAGGAGTTGGATTAAATTTACCGTCATTTATTTTTGCTGGACTTAAATTTTGATATCTCAAATCCCAATTTATTCTGTTAATTCCACTTTTTGCTGGAGTTGTAATTCTTCGAACAAAATTGCCTTCGTGGTCAGTAATTGTAAAAATAAGATGTGGTTTTAATTCTTCCTTTTCTGCTAAAAGCTCCAAATAAGTTGGTTGATAAATTTTTTCACCCTTTTCAAAAAGTTTATTTTCTTTTTCTTTTCTAATTTCGGCTTTCGTTTTAGGAATTTCTTTTAGATAATATGTAAATGTTGCTCCAAATTCTGGATTTTTTGCTTCAAAATATGTAGCTCCTTGACTGTCTCTGCTTTCTCCTTCAATATACATTAAAGCTTTTTTTATCGGAAATAGAGTAGCAGGCGATTCAAACAAAGAATCACTTAATTCTCTAAGTGGGGAGTAATCGTCCAAAATATAAAAACCACGACCAAAAGATGCTAAAACTAAATCGCTTTCTCTTTGCTGAATTGCCATATCGAGGATTGCTATTGTTGGAATGTCGCTTTTTAATTGTATCCATTTTTCGCCACTGTTTACGGAAAAAAACAGACCAAACTCAGTTCCAGCAAAGAGTAAATTTGGGTTAACAAAATCTTGCTCAATTGTATGAACAGTTCCACTATCGGGTAAATTGCCAGCAATTGATTTCCACGATTTTCCCTTATCGTAACTAATTAACAAATATGGTTTAAAATCGTCACGTTTTCGGTTATCAAAAGACGCAAAGACAATATTTTCATCAAATTTTGATGCCCGAATATCGCTTATATATGTGAATTCTGGAACGCCAGGAAATTTTGAAATTTTACTCCAAGTTTTTGCATCTTCACTCACTTGAATTAAACCATCATCAGTTCCAACATATAATAAATTTTCTTTTATTGGTGATTCATCAAAAGCAACGCCCATTCCAAATTGAGAAGTTGAAACATCTTTTAGAACAGCATCAACACTCCAATATTTATCCATAACTTTCCAAGTATTTCTGTCCAACTTTCTTGTTATGTCATCGCTAATAACTTCCCAACTATCGCCTCTATCATCACTTCTAAAAACCTTGTTAGCAACCGTATAAAGCCTTGTGTGCGAATGTGGACTTAGAGCCAAAGGTGTATTCCAATTCCATTTGTAAGTTAGCTCGCCTTCTCTTGGCTCGGGACGTATGTAAATTGACTCACCACTTTTTCTGTCGTAACGAACCATATTTCCATATTGGGCTTCAGCATAAACAATGTTTGCATCATTCGGGTCGGCAGCACCCCAAAATCCATCACCGCCATTGGTAACAAACCAATCGTCATTAACAATGCCCGAAGAACGGATTGTTCTTGATGGTCCACCAAAGCTGTTATTATCTTGAGTTCCGCCGTAAACATTGTAAAATGGATATTCGTTATCAACGCTCACCCTGTAGAATTGAGTGATTGGCAAGTTTGATTTGAATAAATAATTTTCGCCTCCGTCAAAGGATTCATAAATACCACCATCGCCACCAATTAGAAAGTGCTTTGTATCAGTTGGGTCAATCCACAAAGCATGGTCATCAACATGTCGTTTATTTCTGCCTAGTGGTTTCCAAGTTTTTCCACCATCTTCGGTAAATTGCGAAACCGTTTCAACAGAATAAACCTTGTCAACATCTTTAGGGTCGCAATAAATTTCGTTATAGTACTGTCCGCTTGCAGAGTGGTCACTCATTTTGCTCCAAGTTTCGCCGCGATTTGTTGAACGATAAAATCCACTTTGATTATCTGCTGCTTCCACAATTAGATAAATTACATCCGTGTTTGCTGGTGAAATTGCAATTCCCATTCCACCAATGTGAGCTGTTGGTAAGCCTTTCATTATTTTATGCCAATTTTCACCACCATCTGTTGATTTGTAAACAGCTGATTCAGGTCCGCCGCCAATTTTTGTGTGAACATGCCTTCTTCTTTGTTCAGAAGTTGCATACATTATATCTGGATTATTTGAGTCAATTATAACGTTATTTACTCCAGTATTTTCTGAAATTGTTAAAACCTTTTTCCAATTTTTACCACCGTTGGAAGTTTTATAAAGACCTCTATCGCCTCCGGGTCCCCAAGCAGAACCTTCGGCAGCTACAAAAACTATATCGCTATTACGTGGGTCAATTTCAATCATTCCAATTTGACGAGATTTATATAGACCCATGTTTTTCCAAGACTCGCCACCATCGACTGATTTGTAAACGCCATCTCCATAACCAAGTGCTCGTTGATGATTGTTTTCACCAGTTCCTGCCCAAATTACGTTCGGATTTTTTTCGTCAATTTTTAATGCACCAATTGAATATGAACCATAATTATCAAAGACTGGCTTAAAAGTTGTGCCTGAGTTTTCGGTTTTCCAAATATTTCCGCTTGCAACTCCAACATAATATTCACTATGATTTTTGGGATTTACTGCAAAATCAGCAATTCTTCCAGAAGTAAACGCTGGACCAATGCTTCTAAATTTTAATCCTGAAAAAGTTTTGGATTGCCAAGGTGATTTGTCTTCTTTTTTTTCATCTTCTGCGAATAGAATTATTTGAAGAGATAAAATGAAGAAAAAGAAAAGTCTGAGTTTTTGCATAATTACTCCTAATATTAATTTTTTGCAAAGTTGCTAAAACACAACTTTATAAATTATTTGTAATACTTGTAATTCCATTTCTAAAAATAAACGGAATCGGATTTTGACGTTTTGTATTCAAGTTTTGTTTCGTAACTTGTAATTAAATTGGGGCAAAGAATTTGAAGAGAACTTTCGTTTTTTCTTCGAATTTCTCTAATTTTTGCAAATTTGATAGATATTAATCTTTTTCAAACCATTTTCCATCCTCTTTTATTATTTGAATTAATCTATCGACAGCAACTTCTTGATTCAGATTTCGTTCAACTACTTTTTGTCCGCGATAAAGAGATATTTTTCCAACACCACTTCCAACATAACCATAATCGGCATCAGCCATTTCACCAGGTCCATTAACAATGCAACCCATTATTCCAATTTTAACTCCTTTTAGATGGTTTGTTTTGCTTCTAATTTTATTTGTAACTTCAACCAAATCGAAAAGAGTTCTGCCGCAACTTGGGCATGCAATGTATTCTGTTTTGGTAATTCGAGTTCGTGTAGCTTGCAAAATTCCAAAAGCGGTTAAGTTCATTTTTGAAATTGGAGTATTTTGCAAATTTCCAATCCAAATTCCGTCGCCAAAACCTTCTAAAAAAAGTGCCCCAAAATCGGTTGAGGAGTCAATTACTAATTGTTCAGAATCGGATAAATTGTAATTTCGCTTAATTATAACTGGAGTTTGTGTCTCGTTTTCAATCAATTCCAAAAAAGCTCGTCTTTGTTCAATCATTCCATTTTGGTTTTGAGTTGTTAAAACTATTATAATAGTCGCATCGTTTTTAATTTTTGATAGTATTTCGTTAGAAAAGTCATTTATTTCCATTAAAAGGAAGTTAAATTTATTCGAAAATACGTTTTGAGATAAGTATTCACTAACAGTTAAAAGGGGAAATAGGCCATTTTGCTCGCTTAATTTATTCCAAATTGGAAAATCAATTATTCCAAACAAGTTTTGAGGAAGTTCAATTTGTGGGATATTTTTTCCAAAATAAATAAAATCGGCGGATGAATCGCTAATATTCCATTTATCGTTTTTAAATTTATATCCAATTTCTTCCAAAATTGTGCTATTTATTGTGTAATCACTTAAATCGGCGATAACTATTGGAACATTGTTTCCACCAATATTTCCAACAGAATTTGTTATTCGTTTTTTATAAGCAAAAGGATTAAAATCGGTATTTCCAATGTTTTTAATTTTTGTGGAATTATTGCGAATCGCATATTTCTGGATGATTTTTTTTGCAACTGGTGATTCGTTTTCAGGAGGTTCTGTTAGCGAAACGCGAACCGTATCGCCAATTCCATCTTCCAAAAGTGTTCCAATTCCAACCGCAGATTTAATTCGCGCATCATCGCCATCGCCAGCTTCGGTTACGCCAAGATGAAGCGGATAGTTCATTCCTTCGGCAATCATTTTGTTTATTAGCAAACGATAAGCGTGAACCATAACTTGCGGATTACTCGATTTCATCGAAAGAACTAAGTTGTGGAAATTGTGGGCTTCGCAAATTCGGACAAACTCGAGGGCAGATTCAACCATGCCGAGTGGAGTATCGCCATATCGACTCATAATTCTATCCGAAAGCGAGCCGTGATTTGTACCAATTCGCATTGCAGTGCCATGTTGTTTGCAAATTTTAACTAATGGCGAAAATCGTTCGTAAATTCTTTCAATTTCGGCTTTGTACTCTTCATCATTGTATTCAATTTGGTCAAATTTCTTTTTATCTACATAATTACCTGGATTAACGCGAACTTTTTCCACAATTTGAGCAGCAGCTTCAGCCGCATTTGGAGTAAAGTGAATATCGGCAATTAGTGGAAAAGTGTAACCTCTTTTCCGCAATTCGTCCTTTATATTTTGCAAATTTTCGGCATCTTTTAAACTTGGTGCTGTAATTCTAACCAATTCGCTTCCTGAATTGAACATTCTAATCGCTTGTTCAACAGTTGCAATTGTGTCCATTGTGTTTGTGGTTGTCATCGATTGGATTCTTATTGGATTTTCGCCACCGATTTCAACATTTCCAACCTCAACAACGCGAGTTTTTAGTCGCGAATATTCTGTTAAACTATTGCAATATATTAATTTATTATCCATAATTAGTTTTTTCTATTTTGTTTTGAAATACTACTCCAATATAATTATAAGTGTTTAAATAATCGCAAATTGGATGAAGGTGTTGGAAAATTATTCCTTTTGAGACGGAAAGCAGCAATTGCTTGTTTTGGCTTAAAATTAAATCAATAAGAGAAGCTAAATTAAAATATTTTATGATTGGAAAGTGAATTAGAATTCGTTTTTTCTGTTAATTATTCTATTTTTGTACTTGTTCTTATATTAAAAAATGCATTATATAGTAAAATAATTAGTTAAATAATAAAAAATAGGGATTAAATTGAATTTCGAAAAAAAAATAGTATGTATCGGTGCTGGCTATGTTGGCGGACCAACAATGACCGTAATTGCAGACAAATGTCCACAGTACAAAGTAACAATTGTTGATATAAACGAAGAAAAAATTGCTGCTTGGAAAACTGACGATTTACCAATTTATGAACCGGGATTATTGGAAGTTGTAAAACGCACTCGCAATAAAAATTTATTCTTTTCAACAGATATTCCAAAAGAAATAAATGAAGCTGATATTGTTTTTGTTTCTGTAAACACGCCAACCAAAACATTTGGAGAAGGAAAAGGCAAAGCTTCTGATTTACAATATCTCGAAAAAACAGCTCATGCAATAGTTGCCGCATCAGATTCATCAAAAATTATAGTTGAAAAAAGTACACTTCCAGTTCGCACAGCAGAAGCATTAGAGAAAATATTAAATAGCAATGCAAAAGGCATTCGCTTTGATGTTGTTTCCAATCCAGAATTTTTAGCAGAAGGCACCGCAATTAAAGATTTGGAAAATCCAGATAGAGTTTTAATTGGCTCGCGAGAAACAGAAAGTGGATTAAAAGCACGCCAAACTTTAGTAGATGTATACAAAAACTGGGTTCCAGACGAAAGGATAATTAGAAGCAATGTTTGGAGTTCTGAGCTTTCTAAATTGGTTGCAAATGCATTTCTTGCTCAAAGAATTTCATCAATCAATTCAATTTCGGCATTATGCGAAAAAACTGGAGCGGATGTAAAAGAAATCAGTCGAGCAATAGGAGCCGATTCCCGAATTGGCAATAAATTTTTGAATGCTTCAATAGGATTTGGAGGCTCTTGTTTCAAGAAGGATATTCTAAATCTTGTTTACATTTCAGAATCGCTTGGCTTAACCGAAGTTGCGGAATATTGGGAAAACGTTATTAAAATGAACGATTATCAAGAAAAACGCTTTGTAAAAAGAATGTTGGAAACGATGTTTAACACTCTTGCTAATAAAAAAATAGTTCTATTTGGATTTGCATTTAAAGCCGATACTGGCGATACACGCGAAACACCAGCATATTACGTTGCAAAAATGTTGTTGGAAGAACACGCAAATGTATTTATCACAGACCCAAAAGCATTAAAAAATGCAAAAATAGATTTAGCAGAATTTGGGGATAAAATCGTATTTGTTGAAGATCCATACGAAGCAGCAAAAGATGCTGACGCGATAGCAATAATGACAGAATGGAATTTATACAAAGAATTGGATTACAAAAAAATATACGAAAGCATGCGAAAACCAGCACATTTATATGATGGAAGAAGCATTCTAAATCAAGCTGAAATTAAAGAAATTGGTTTTGATGCCCATACTATTGGAAAACAATAATTAAATAATTTGATATAAAATTAAATCATAATAAGTGATTATGAAAATCATGAGGAAAAAATGAACGTACAATTGTTGGATTTGAAAGCACAATATCAATCGCTAAAAAGCGAATTGGATGCGGCATTACTAAAAACCGC